>Ga0209594_1000003_pt1 | contig 287642 bp, 242 predicted proteins | sample AshMeaCrysSpring_FD_184126 | JGI IMG/M metagenome (GOLD analysis project Ga0209594, IMG submission 184126) | Groundwater microbial communities from Big Spring, Nevada to study Microbial Dark Matter (Phase II) - Ash Meadows Crystal Spring... | ecosystem: Environmental > Aquatic > Deep...
CAAAAGCCAGTTTTATTGATAATGATCCCATTCCGGTGTACAAAAAGGGTGAGAAAAATCAGTGGACTTTCAGTGGAAAAAGAGTCAAACGGGGTTTATACCGTACTGGTAGTGGACGATTGGTTAACGCCGATGTGAACGGTTCTTTGAACATCATGAGAAAAGCAGTCCCAAATGCTTTAGGCTATGGGGTAGAGGGTGTTGTAGTTCACCCCGTTCGGGTAACGCCGACAAAGTAAAGGTGTGTCACATTTGACTATATTTTTATGAACTATATTTACAAATATTGAAAAGCAGCTTCGGCGGCTTTATCCACATCAAAATTCTGTAATGGTAATTCTTTTCTCATAGCGGTTTTGACTCTATGCCACCAATATTCAATGGGATTTAAATCGGGAGAATAGGTAGGTAAGTACATCAGTTCACAACCAGCAAGTTCTATCAGTTCCCTGATTCGCTGAGAATTATGAAAGGGAGCATTATCCATCACAATTACTTGTCCCGGTTGAACTTGAGGTAGTAAACATTGCTCTAACCATGCTGCAATCAGCTGGGCGGTACAATACCCTTGATATACAAGAGCGTTAGTTCTTGAGGGTTGTTACCCCATCTTCAAAGATGTAGGAGGGGGTACTTCACTCATTCATCACTCTAGGTAACACCCGCACCGCTGCCTTGAAGCAAAACAGATTGATAATAACTATTGGGTTTATCTCCAACGGTTGCCCCGCCTGTAATCATACCTTGAATACCGGGTTCAAAAAATATGTAGGGGAAGGGGATTTCAGGTTGACTGACTTGATTTAAACGTTGTTGTAATTCTGTTGGAATTTCAAAGTCTAACGCCCCTAAATTATCTTGCAGTTGATGCAATTTAGTAGCCCCAATAATCACCGATGCAATACCCGGTCGGTTGGCGACCCAATTTAATGCCACCTGTGCCATAGAACGTTCTAATATCTGGGCAACTTGTTCTAATTCTGCGACAATTTTCCAGTTCTTTTCCGTAAATTTGTTAAAGGCTGGGTTTTTACTTCCCGCAACGGTTGCTAAGCGTCCTGAACCTTCAACACCCTCTTGAGAGGGTTTATATTTGCCGGACAGCAACCCACTGGCTAACGGCGACCATACCATAATTCCTGTACCCAGCGCCTGAACCATGGGAACATATTCAAATTCAATATTCCGTTCAACCAGGGAGTATTCGAGTTGTAGGGTAATAATAGGTTCTAAATGACGTTCTTGAGACAGGGTTTGGGCTTGGGCAGCATACCAGGCAGGAACATCAGAGAGGGCAACATAACGCACTTTACCCGACCGAACCAAATCATCCAAGGTCCGTATCACTTCTGCGGCTGGAGTCATTCGATCCCATATATGTAACATATAAACATCAATATAGTCTGTTTCTAAGCGTTGTAAAGACGCTTCCACTGCCCGTAAAATATTCTTGCGACCATTTCCCCCAGCATTAGGGTTTCCCGGTTGACCATTATGACTAAATTTGGTGACAATCACCACCTGGTCACGGGTATGACTCTCTTTGATAAATTTGCCCAGCATCCGTTCACTATTGCCGTTGGTGTAAACATCAGCCGTATCGATAAAATTCCCCCCAGCTTCTAAGTAAGTCTCAAACAGTTGACGGGCGTTGGCTTCATCTGTCCCCCATCCCCAGTCTTCCCCAAAGGTCATGGTTCCTAGGGCTAAACGACTCACCTTCAGTCCGGTGTTGCCTAACGTATAATAATGCATTCGTTGTTTCCTCTCGTGTATTTTTGCCCAAGATTCACCTGTACCCAGCAAACCTCAAACACAATTGAATCTTGTTGTTCCATTTGAGTCCAAAATAGCTCTAATTGCTCAAAAGTCAGTGGAGCATCATCAAAGTCTATCTTTGTATATAGGTCATAGGGGTGAGCAGTCAGTTATATTAAAATCCTACTGAAAAAGATAGCAATTCTCAATCCTTTGTGGATCAGTCAGACTGTCAAGCGCTGGATGCGTTGGGTCATCCACTGACCGCCCTGTTTGTGATGCCAATCGGATTGCTTTAGCTAATTCTTAATTCGATTAAATTTGAGGTTGTTTTATGGTATCAATTAATCCTAAAAAAACAAATGCTCCGGTTGACCCGCTAACTGCAGAGGAAGCCAATGCAGAAGTTTTAGAAATCTCAGAAATCTCTTCTAATACTGATCTAGACTTAGATTTTATTTTTACACGGGATATTGAATTTCGCCAAGAGACCCTTTATTTTATTGTTGTTGATCGGTTTTATGATGGCGATCCTGAAAATAATGAAGGCCCTAATCCCGAATTATATGATCCCAATCAAGAAGAGTGGGGTAAATATTGGGGCGGAGATTTACAAGGAATTATTGATAAATTAGACTACTTAAAAAATCTCGGGGTAACAGCAATTTGGTTAACGCCTTTATTTGAACAAGTCGAAGGCTTATTTTTTGAAAGTGCTGCCATTCATGGCTACTGGACAAAAGATTTTAAACGAATTAATCCTCGGTTTATCAATCAAGGTGAAAATCCTTCCCTTAACGCGACTCAAAACAATCGAGATACAGTATTTGATCGACTGATTGAGGAACTCCACAAACGGAACATGAAGTTAGTTTTGGATATTGTTTGTAACCATAGTAGTCCAGATATTGGCGGAAATAAAGGTGAACTTTATGATGATGGTGTGAAAATTGCTGAATTTCATAATGATGAAAATTACTGGTATCATCATTATGGTGAAGTCACAAACTGGGAAGATGAGTGGCAAGTTTTTAACTGTGAATTGGCTGGATTAGCATCATTTAATGAAAATAATATTGAGTATCGAAATTATATTAAATCGGCGATTAAGCAATGGTTAGATCGGGGTGTGGATGCCTTAAGAGTGGATACCGTTAAACATATGCCAATTTGGTTTTGGCAGGAATTTAATGCTGATATTACCACTTATCGCCCCGATGTTTTTATCTTTGGAGAATGGATTTATAGCCATCCCGATGAGGGTCGTTCTGTAGAATTTGCCAACGAATCTGGGATGTCAATGTTAGATTTCGGATTATGTATCGCAATTCGACGGGCATTAGGAAATTATGAAGAAGGGGGATTTTATATCATACAAGAAATCTTGGATAAAGATCATTATTATTACTGTGCAACCGAGTTAATTACGTTTATTGATAACCATGATATGCACCGTTTTCAAACCCTCAATCCTGACCCCGAAGTGCTGCGATTAGCCATTGCTTTAATTATGACTTCTCGGGGGATTCCCTGTATTTATTATGGTACAGAACAAGGACTGCATAATGATACGAATGGAGACCACAATCCTTATGGCAATAATGATCCCTATAATCGTCCGATGATGGAGAGTTGGGATACGGAAAGTTCATTCTATCGTGAGATTCGTTTACTCTCCGGTTTACGCCGATTAAATCCCGCAGTTTCTATGGGGAGTCAATGGCAAAAATATATTACTCCTGACATTTATTGTTATACCCGCCGCTATCGAGATTCAACGCTATTTGTAGCCCTAAATCGGGGAGAAACAGTCACATTAGAAGAAGTTGAAACGGATTTACCCGATGGTGAACATTCTAATATTATGTCACCGGAAAAATATAAAGTTCAAGATGGTAAATTATTGAATTTAGAACTCAAAGAAAAACAAGTGATTGTTTTCAGTTATGTTGGGGAAAGGGTTAAAGGAACAACAATTGTTCGAGTCCAACTGAATGGCGTGCAAACATTACCTGGTGAAAGTATTATTGTGATTGGAGATTGTCCGGAATTAGGGAATTGGGATATTGCCAAAGGATATCCGTTAGAGTACGTGAATAGCAATACCTGGTTTGGTGAAATTCCTTTCAATGAAAGTATCGGGAAATTAATTAATTACAAATACGCGATTTTACGAGAAGGAACTTCTCCTTTGCGAGAAAATCTCGTGTCTCGTCGCTGGGTAATTGCCAGTGAAGGGATTGTCAAATGGCGGGATCAGTGGGCTTCTTGACGAGAATCTTAAGAGGTTCTGGATTAAACTGAGGGCAATCCTGAACCCTTTTATGATTAAAATGGAGTTGCTTCTGGGAAGAATTTAGACTACAAAAAGGGCTGAATTTCTCCCCAAATTTTATCCAAAACATTGCCTAAACTATGATCGCTATCTAATTCAATTAATTGAACCCAAGGACGAGTTTTAGCAAAATATCGACTGGCTTGAATAGGAATGGTTTCATCCTGTTGACCATGCAAGATTAAAGTCGGAACAGGAGTTTGTAAGTGTTCATCAGGATATTGAAATAAGTCCTGAATAAACTGATAACTCAACGGAAGCTGACATTGCTCACTATAGTGATAGACTGAATAGTAGCCTTCAGTCTTCCATTGTTCTAATTGAGTGCTGCCCAGTTTAGGCAGCCAATAATTCAGAAATTGAAATGCTGGAGCCAGTAAGATCAGTTGATCGGCTTGAAACTGACGCTGAACCAGCCAAGTGGCGGTTAACCCACCAAAACTCGAACCAATAATCACTCGTCTTCCAGAATATTGAGGGGAAAACTCCGCTTCAATTTGTTGAAGTTGTCGGGTGAGGGTGAGGTGAGAAAAATCCCCTTGGTTGAAGTCGGGGATGTGTAATTTCAGTTGTAAATCCCTAAAGCAATCCTGCAAATATTGTGCTTTTCGGGATTGGGGACTAGATGCAAACCCATGTAAATAAAGGTAAGTTGTTTCAGCAGAAACCATACACTGACTCAACACATTAGTGACTATTATTTTAACCTTATTCAGGATTGCGAGCCGGGGTTATTCGTCGATTTTGCATAATTTCGGCAAATCTCGCCCGCTGTTCTGGGGTTAAAATATCTCGTAACTGCATCATCACATCAAAATTCAGTTCTCTCATGTCCTGGGTCATTTGCAACAGTTGCTCATGCTTTTGCCGAATTTGCTCTTTTGGGGCTTCGCTGGCAATTAGCTGATTGAGTTCCTGCTGAACTTGCTGAAGTTGTTGTTGACGCTGTTCTAGAGTAACACGATGTTGATCGCGAATTTCCTGAATCTCCTGCTTTTGCTCCGGTGTCACGTTCAATTCATCAAATAATCCCACGGGGGGATCGTCCTGATCGGCTTCTCTGAGGTTTGTAGCCTGAGAAACTTCAACAGTTCTTCCCTCCACTGGACTAGCAACCGCTAGTTTCGGCAGACTCGCAGCCAGGACAACAGCGGCACAAACAAAACTCCAAGATCGCAACATAGGGTGTTTTTCCTTTGTGATTGGTTCTTCGTTATTGGTTATTAGTTATTGGTGATTAGAGGTAACAAGCACTCTTGCAACAAGGTAAGGATCATGGTCTTTTCCTCTCACCCTCTCCTGGTCTCCCCATCTCCCCCTCCCCCCATAATTGGCAACTGTAAGGGTATCATTCCCTAATAACTGGATGTGGTTTGTAGCACAAACAAATCTGTATCTGTATCAGCACCCATGGTCTCATACCAGTTCTCCGCCAAAAATTCTTCTAGTTCTCGTTCTTCGGCTAAAGTTAACTGAGTCGGGGTAATACTACGGTATCCGATCCAAGCTAAGGTCATACTGGTAGCGATCGCCGCACCAATCCATAGGGGTCTGGAGAACAGTTGCTTTTGAAACCCTCTAAACTGGGGTCTAACGCTTTGAGGGGAAGACTGTTGCACCGCTGCCATAATCCGATCTTCAAGATCGGGGTGGGGTAGAGGTGGGGTAGAATGATGTTGCTTAAGAAAATGGACTAAGGGTTTGTCCTCTTCTGAAAACTGAGTCATCATAACTTTACTCCTTCGCGTTGCAGAAATTTTCGCATTGCGCCTCGGGCATGAAAGAGGCGGGACTTCACGGTTCCCACAGGAATCGCCAAGATTTCAGCAATTTGCTTTTGAGGCAAATCCTCGAGATCATGCAGTACTAATACAGTTCGCTGATCAAAGCTCAGTTCGTTCAGTCCCCGATTGACTAAATCCTGGTAATGCAAATGCATTAAATCAGAAGAATGATGGGGTTGAACCGAGCGTTCTTGCTCTAGTAAAGCTTCTGCTTTTAATTTTGATCCAAAGGAGGACTGTTTGGCTAATCGACGACGTTGATCTGTGGCAACATTCCAAGTAATTCGGTACAACCAAGTGGAAAATGTACTGGGTTGTTTGAGTTTGGGCAGTCCTTTCCACACCCGCATAAACACTTCCTGAACCAAATCATCTAAATGAGATGATCCACAAAGTTGATACAACGTGGAACGAACTTTCCGCTGATATCGCTGATAAAGATAGCGAAAACAATGACTTTCGCCTTGCTGACAACGACCCACTAAAATAGCATCATTGTCAGAACAAGAATTCGTTAACATATTGGCGGTACACTCAGCTAACACTGATCGAGTCTCCCTCACCATGAGCTAGTCTGAGTTTATAGACTCCTGACTTCTGATCGCGGTTCATTTCTTAAGTTTGCAGGATTGTACAACAATTTTAGACAATTGTTTTATTGCCTGCCCTTCAGGATTCTCAAAATAAAGGTGATCGCAACAAACCACTTTGTTCTCCTGCATCTTGAAACTACTCTGACCCCTTTAATTTTAAACCCCACACCCCACACCTTCGGCTGACGTGACGTTAGTCGTAAGCCATCGCTTCCCCTACCCCCTCTAATGACAAATCACCAATAACAAATAACTCATAACAAATCTAGTATTGCTTCTCCCTACAGTTCCTGTTCTAGGATAGACTGGCTAAGTTAGCCAACGCATTCAGTTGGTTTAAGTTGAGAGTAGGCGTTATTGTTATGGGCTGGAGTTTAAATCGAGTTGTCAGACAATCGGGCTTTCTTGTAACCAGCTTGGCGATGACAGGATTAGCCAGAATGCCTGGTGCACTGTCGCAACCTGAGGGGGTTAATATGCAGTTGCGTCAACTCAATAAATCCCATCCAGCGGAATCTGTTCAACCTGTAGCTGAGTTTAATCTCTCGGTTCAAACGCCATTTCAATTCAAAAATACACCCCAGACCCTCAACAAATCGTTGTTAGACTCTGGTTGTGTTAAACAGCCTTGTATTCAACTGGCACAAAGCTCAACTCCAAGTGATAATCCTGAAATTAACCCTCGACCTGACCCAAACCAGGATCGATTTTTGCAACCAGAACCCCAACCGCCTCAACCGGAACCCCCTCCTCAGCAGGATATTGAACCTCAGCCACCCAGTCCAACTCAACCCCCTCCCGATACCACTCCTATTCCCATCACTACGGTGGAAGTGGTGGGGAGTTCAATTTTAACGTCAGCCGAAATTGCAGCCATTGTCGGCCCTCTGGAGGGGCGCTCTGTGACTTTACAAGAACTCCAGGAAGCAGCAGATAATATCACCGAAATTTACTTGGAACGGGGCTATATTACCTCCAGGGCGATTGTTCCGGAACAAACGATTAGTGATGGGGTGCTCACCATTCAAGTGATTGAAGGAACCTTAGCAGAAATTGAAATAGAAGGCACTCAACGGCTTAATCCTGAATATATTCGCTCACGAGTCCGACTGGGGGCGGGTCAACCCCTCAGTACGCCTCGGTTAGAAGATCAACTGCGGTTATTACGGGTCAATCCCTTATTTGAGAGTGTCGAAGCCAGCTTACGGGCAGGAACTCAAGAAGGGGAAAGTATTCTGATTGTGCGGGTGATTGAAGCCGATGCCTTTGAATTGGGTTTTAATCTGGATAACTATTCTCCCCCCAGTATTGGTTCAGAACGGTTGGGGGTGAGTTTACGTCACCTTAACTTAACTGGGAATGGGGATTTATTATTTGTCTCCTACAACACCACTCGTTTAATTACCAATGGTGAATCTGATGTGGTGGATTTTCTCTATAGTTATCCCGTTAATGCCATGAATGGCACAATTCAACTACGGATTCCCCCGTACCGGAACCGAATTGTTCAAGAGGAATTTGAACTGCTGAACATTGAAGGAACTTCTCAACGCTACGAATTGAGTTATCGTCAACCGCTGCTGCGTACACCAGCCGAGGAATTTGCCCTGTCGTTAGGGTTTTCTTACCAAGAAAGTGATATCTCCTTCGATGCAGAAGAGGAATTTGAGTTTGCTGGAGTGACTCGCACTAACGTTTTTAAGTTCGGACAGGAATATGTCCGCCGAGATCCCCAAGGGGCTTGGGCGTTGCGATCGCAATTTAGCTTAGGGGTGGATATTTTGGATGCCACAACCAATAATTCTGGCCCTAGCGCGGGATTCCTCAGTTGGTTGGGTCAGGTACAGCGGGTGCAACGGTTGAGTGATGCTCATTTATTAATTGCCCAAGGAGAACTTCAACTCTCGGCCGATCCCCTCTTCCCCTCTCAACAGTTTGTCCTAGGAGGAGCTTTATCATTACGAGGATATCGTCAAAATGTCCGGGCTGGAGATAATGGTTTTCGCATCTCTGTTGAAGATCGCATTACGCTGTTGCGAGATGAGACAGGTTCACCCACGTTACAGTTAGCACCGTTTGTCGAACTCGGCAAGGTTTGGAATCATCGAGATAATCCTAATTTACTCCTGGATCAAACTTTTTTAATCGGCACAGGTTTAGGGGTATTGTGGCAACCTGTACCGGATTTAAATATTCGTGTTGATTATGGACTGCCGTTAATTGATCTAGAAGATAAAGGAGATAATCTTCAGGATCATGGTTTATATTTCAGCATTAATTTTACGCCATTCTAAATACCCCGTTAAATCAAATCAAAAATCTATTATTTTTTTAGAGAAAACTTCAATCTAGATCAAAATATTAATCTAAATTTAACCTGTATTTAAACCTTTTATTGTAAAGGCAGTTAATCATACACCTGATGTCAATAAAATTACGATTCCTGCTGCAACAATTTGGAGTTATATTGAGTAAAATTGATAAAAAGTGTGATTCAAATACTCATCCCCCTAAAAAACAAAAATAATTAATACAAAAAATATTATTTTTACAGCTATTTAGTAGCAATTAAAATTGCTATTTTTTGAGCAATAAATGATAAGTGAAAAACAGTTTCGGGGGGGGGGAGCTATGAATTTATTTTATTGTCGATCAAATGTCATTTACTTTCTGATATTCTAAAAGTGGATAAGTAAAAGTACTTATCTCAACAAAAAAATCAGAGATTAATTCCTCATCTCAAGGAAAGTAAGTATGACGTTGTTTAGTGAAACCGATGTAAGTGACTTCCCAGTGGTTACTGTATCTGCTGATATAATGTCCGGATTTTTTGAAGACACTGTTTCTGATTTTAAGCCGATCAGTTTTTCTGATACTACTGAAGAAACTCCGTTTATTTTAGAGTTTAAACAAGTTGGAGAAGATCTGCTCATCGGTACTGTAGGGGCAGAAGAGTATATGATGATAATACCAGGTCTAGGAGATGAAATTAATAATCCGTCTTCATTACTAGATTCAATAATATTTGTTGATCTCGATGAAGATTCTTATGCCTATGATTCCCTTACTAGTCCTGAAGGTGAGCAAGTTTCAGACAGTTCTGAACCGACTGATGTTTTATCAAGTATGAGAGAGGGTGAAGCAGGTCTAATTCAACATATTGAGGAATTAGAAGCAGCAGGAGCGAGTACAGAAGAAATCGAAGGTGTCAAAAGTGCTTTATCTGAACTTCAAGGTCATATTGCTGATGAACTTGCCCGCCGAGAACAAGAAGCGGCAGAAGCAGATAGTTTACTGTTGCCAGAAACGCCTTTAGTTGAAAAACGGATTTTCTTTGTTGAAGAAGGAGCACCAATATCTGCTGAATTTCAAGAAATGATTATGGGTAGTGAAGTTTTCTTCTTACCTGAAGGATATTTTACTCCAGTTGAGTATGACAGCTTGTTCTAACTCTCTGAAACTCTAAACTTAAATTATCAGATAAATTGTTTTTGACTTGTTTTAAAAGATAGAGAAACTCTTAATCAGCGCCTATTAGACGCTGATTTGTATAACAAGAGTTTAAAGCCGTTTAATTAAGCTAAGAAAACATTCTCCTGAATACTCGTAACAGAAGAATTCGCCAAAATAATATCAGACAACGTAGTATCTTCGACATCTGGCGCTAATACAGACAATAATTGATCGTTTTCATAATAAAAGCGATCGCCATCTCTTAAACGAGTAAATTGATCCAACAAAATTACCTGGAATGTTTCTCCCACTAAAGCACCATTGACATGATCTTCAGCCAGTCCGCCGACCCATAAATCCACTTGATCTACACTACCATAAACGGCTTTTAAATCTGCTTGCACTTCTGGATCTGAGGAGATATCGGCAAAATTAGTAATCGGATCTAACCCTAATTCTTCCCGGACTTCAGTATAACTGGGAATGCCATGATCTCGTCCCCGTTGAATATTTAAAGAGACTAAATCAAATCCACCTGCACCGGGTTGACCAAACAAGAAATTACGCACATCATCAACAACCATAGTATCGACTTCTTGTGCTTTTTGAGAGGCTAAACCTAGCAATAAATCATCGACTCCCCCTGTAGTAATCAAATTAGGATTAAAGAACGAATCTCGCAAAGCTAACCCTTCAGAAGTGCCATTTTGTAAGGTTGGTGACAACATCGTATGTCCGACACGAAATGCCGCTGTTGAAAATTCATTGCTAATCCCCACATTAACCGTTTTATCGTATCCAGAATAGTCATCTAGGGTATTCTTTCCCAATAACAAGGGTAGAAAATCGTTATAGGTAATCGCTTGAATTTCTGCCCCCACAATTCGTCGCGTGGCTTCATAAATAAAGTCATCCCGACTTAGTCCAGATTCTGCAAATACATCAACTAATTCAGTATCGCCGTTATCTAAGCGCTGACCAATTTCTTCAGCCAGTCGATTATGTTCCCGCACAAATAAAGTATGAGTTGCCGTTAAACCCACTTGTTCGTTAGCGCGGATATCTCCTCCTAAAAAAAGTTGATTGGCGGGTCTGCCAAATGGGTCATCATTGTCTAAACCGGCTGTATTGAAGGGAAGTAAAACTTCTCCATTATTGCCAATATTGGTTTTTAGCTTTCCAGTACCATCATTGGTTCGTAATGCTGCTGCCCGTTCATTATTAGAACCATAAACATTTGACCCATCAATATAAGCGGTAATTTCGTTAATTTGTTCTCTGGGATTATTCACGGAAGTTCCCGTTGAGAAGTCATAAATTGAACGAGTGAAACCAATTTCTTCAGTCCCTGTATTTGTTGGATCAAATTCGGGGTCACCTGTAGGAACTAAAATATTAAATGTTTTACCAGAGGTGGCAGGCGTTAAGTCTAAATCATGATCTAAAAATTGTCCCCATTGCCAAAACCAATCACTCACTCCGGTGGAGTTGGGAATTAATTCAGATTGATCAAAAACCGTGTTGCTGATTGCCCTAGGACTAGGTAATAATGAAGGATTACCCCCTCTAGGTTCTGAAATACCGTCATCGTAAGCGGATGGAGTGAGGCGGAGGAGTTGAGACTTGGGGGTTCCCCATTTGGAGTGGGATAAGTTATTTTTAGTGCCATCAAGGGTACGAAATTCGATTGAAACAATATCATTGCCCACCCCTGCGGATAATGAACCACTGACTTCAGAAAGACCATTAGTCACTACAACGGAAACATTAGAATTAGCAGTGCTATTGTCACCAATTGCTGTAACATCAAAGTTGAGATTTGCTAAATTTCCATTGATGTCTACAGTACTGTCAAAATTTAAATCGGTTGATTGATCTTGATCGAGGATAAAGTCAACGTTTGTATCGAGTTCTGTTTCAGTATTAATCTCAGTACTTTTTGTCACTTCAACCATTTTTTTCTCCTTATTGTGATTCTTGTTAGACCATCACAAAAACTGCATTTGAATTTGCATTTGTTATGCTTTTTTTATTGCTGCTACATATAAAACTACAGAAAAAACCACTTGAATTAAATAGGAATTCAGGGATTTATCAATATAACTTTTGAGGGCTTAGACTCAGGGCTGTGGATTGAAAAGTGCTCAAATTATCAGCTTTTACTCGGAAGTAATTACATCATCCTGTAAGCTGTTAAATATCTGGCTTAGTCTCTGTTTGTTTTCCGAGCTTACATAGTTCTCAAAATCGGTGACTTATGCACAAATCCCCTAAGATTTGATGAAGATCAGCACCCCAATCACTTAGCAATGTCTCCATTTGTGGAAGTCATAGCTAGATAATCACCCAGGTTGATGGATGAACAATGTCCGAATATTGAGTGGCTCGATGATTGATTTTTAATGAATAAGTTAATCATAGCATTGCTTCAAATTAAACAAGTTGCCAAATTGCCATATTCTTGATTTTTTTTCAGGATTATGCACTTTAATATAATCTTTGATCGTACATTACTGCTCTACTGAATTTCTGGAGTCTAGCCCGGTCGGGAATGACAGTTTATAGCTTTTTCAAACCCTTCAAAATCCAACTCAAGTTTTCACTGGTTTTATATCGTAATTTTTATTAGTAAAAAGGACAAGAATGATGGGGAAACTGACGCTTTAAGGCAGGAAGAACAGGGCAAGGTTTTCGTTCCTGTAAATTTTCTGGTTTGTTCCAAGTAAAGGGGGCTAAACGGGCAGCAGACATCCATAATAATTGTTTTGCCCGTGTCATGGCAACGTACAATAAGCGATATTCTTCGGCAATTTTTAGGTCTTTTGCCTGTTCCCAAGCGGTGGGAATGGTGGATAGTTTTTTCTCATGTAAATAAGCCCGAATTTCAGCCCTAGCAACTTCTGACAGGGTGAAGTCTCCTAAAAATCGACTTTGGGGTAATACTCGTAATTCTCCAGGAATTGTTTTTTCATGTAAAAAGGGTAAAAAGACATAATCCCAATCTAATCCTTTAGCTTTATGCATGGTAATAATAGTGAGTTGTCCCGGACGAGTAAACGGCCCTTCTCCCACACTATCCGGTTCAACTTCAACGGGTTCAAATCGTTCTGAACTGACAATTTCATTTAAGACATTTAAAATAGCTGGCATGGTTTGATTTCCTGCGGTTTGTTTGATGATTCTTTCTGCTAATTTATCGGCTGTTGCCAGTTCACTTTTTTCATATTTTAAAGTCAGGGCTAAAAAGGAAATTAATTGATATAACGGGAGTTCTAATTTAGCTGCTAATAAACTTCGACATAAGGAACGGCTTTTGTGAATGGTAGGAGATTGAGTTTGATTTAAAGGACTGGGATACAGAAACTGTTCGGGGTAAATTGCCACTGCATTAAAGTCTTGCTTTGTAATCAAGTGGCGTTCACTAAAAACTTTTAAAGCGACTTTTAAATAATCGGGAGAATGGGGACGATCAATAAATTGCAGTAAGCTGATAATTTCGGCAGGAATTTGAGAATGACGCGCACTTTGAGAGGCATCATAGATTTTAAGGGGATGGTTATCTAAATTGACTTTGATGCCATTATTTTGATGATTTTGAATAAAATGACTAATAAATTCCCCTTGTTTATTTTCCCGCACTAAAATGGCAAAGTTTCCCTCTGGATTGTGTTCATATAAATCAATTACCCGATTAACCATTAATTCTACGGTATGATTAATATCACCCGGTTCATGCAGTTCTAAACCTAAACCAACGGGTTCTGGGTTGGCATTGGGTTGGGGATCGGTTGCACCCACGGTATAAATTTTTTGAGGTTCAAAGGGTTGTTCTTTTCCCGCTAAATTGGATTGATTGACCCAATTTAAAACAAAGTTAGCCGCATCAATAATAATCTGAGAACTGCGTCCAGAGTGATTCATCGTTGCCAGTCGATGCAGTTGTTGAGACTGATGACAAAATTCACGAAAATAAATGGGATCGGCAGGGGTAAAAGTGGAGTTAATGGCTTGGTTGGGATCGCCAACTCGAATTAAATTTAAAGCTTTTAAGTTTATTTTTATTTGATCGACGGGTAAGACAGAAAATTGATTTTCCTCAGAACAATCTGCAGCTAAAATCTCTAATAATTGAGTTTGTAAGGGGGTAGAATCTTGGGCTTCATCTTCAAATACGGCAAAGACTTGTTCTTGCCAGAGTTGACGAACCTGAGAATTTTCTAAAGCCCGTAATGCCCCCAAAATCATCTCATCATAATCAATTAAATTTTGTTCTTGTAAAAGTTGCTGATAATGGTCATATAATCCCGCCGCAATTTTTAGCGTTTCATACTCATCGGGGATTTGTTGAGATAACTGTTCTAAATCTTCGGGTTTTAAACCAGAACTTTTGGCTTCTTGAATCACTTTCCAGGCTAAATCAGGCAAAACTTCAGTTCGTAAAACCGACTGACGGCGTAACCGTTCTGTTTCCTCTCCATCAAACTGACACCCTTCAATTAATCGTTGATATAATCTGGGATAATTCACAATCCATCGTTCTACACAAGTTCGGGTAATTCGACTACTAGGAGTGGGTAAAATTAAAGTAGAATTGTCTAAATTTAATCCCGATAACCCTTGATGACGAGTCGCAATAGATAAGGCTAACCCATGTAAAGTATGAACTTCAAACCCAGTGAGAGGAAGCTTTAAATGATTTAATTCCTCAATGATTTTCGCCCGAATATTGGCAGCGGCAGATCGGGTAAATGTGACCACAATTAATTGATGACGGGAATGTAAATTGTTGCGGGCAATCGTAACAGCAGCGGCTTTTGCCATTCCGGTTGATTTTCCTGCCCCAGGAACGGCTGAAACCGCTAAAGGTCCATCGATCCAATTTGCCATTTGTTGTTGTCCTGGACGCAAACTCTGACAAATTTGAAGAATTTTATCCGTTAAATTATTCTGTTGATTGTCTTCATTTTGAAATGGTTCTGAGACTGAGTTATAGGATTTGTGGTGATGAATTTCTGTCGTTGAGTCCGTTATGGGGGGTTCAAAGTCATCCGTCATGGAAATAAAATAGAAGAAGATTAAATATTACCGTTCCAATTAAAGTTTAACAAGATTGGGTAACGAATTCCCCCAGCTTGTTTATCAATCCTCCGATCAAAGTCTAATTGATCGCTGAAAATAACCCTAGAATTGTTGTATGATACGAAAGAACAGAACAGGGTTGATTGCATCTCAATCATGGCAAGAGGAGATCAAATTTACGTGTATCGGGAATTTTTTAATCTCGATGGGATGTATGAACACCATGGGATTGACTGTGGGGACGGTAGCGTCATTCACTATCGTAAACCCAGTGAAACCATTGAACGAACCAGTGTCGCCACATTCTGCCGCAATAACCCGGTTTATGTTCGAGAATATCCTGTGCGTTATATTGCCGATACCACCATTCAACGGGCGGAAAGTCGGTTAGGAGAACGGAACTATAATTTACTGTTTAATAACTGCGAACATTTTGCCACCTGGTGTGTGACGGGGGTGAGTGATAGTCGGCAAATTCGTGACTTTGTTCCCTTACTGAGTCGTCTGAATGTGGATCAATGGGATCAACCCTTGCAGGAAGCTATTCACGATGCCAATACGGATCGGGTTCCGCAACTAATTGATGAAGCGTTAGGGGATATTCGGGTGGCGTGGGATGATGTTCATCCTCAATATAAAGCAGCGTTGGCTGAGATAGACAGTTGGCAAAAAGTAGCCGTTGCGGCGTTGAAAAAAGACCGAGAAGATTTAGCAAAGGCAGCCTTAAAACGAAAACATTTTTATCAGAAACGGGCGGAGGAATTAGAATCAAATCTGGATCAATTGGCAAAAATGACGGAAAATTTGTTGCAAAATCAACCGGATGCATATTATGGCAATAGTTGAAGATTCACCCAGTTAAAACTACTGGAGTCTTTCACAAATTATCGTTAAACTTGAGTGATAGATTGAGGAATCTAAATCACAAATTCAGTGCCTTGCTGTGGCATAGAATGACACTCTATTTTATATATAGCAATCATAAATGATTTGTAAAAATTCTAAAAATCTTTGTCAAGTCTAAAGTCCCTAATACGGTTGCCTGTTGCCTGTTGCTTGTTCTAGGAGGATTTTTTTTACATCTCAGATAAGATTGCTATATACCCTCATTGAGGAGAAATGGGGAGTTGAATTACAAATTTTGTTCCTTGACCCATGGTTGAATAACACTCCAGTTTTCCTCCATGTTTATCAACCACAATTTGACGGGCAATCGATAGCCCTAAACCTGTACCTTTTCCTACGGCTTTAGTCGTAAAAAGATTTTCAAAAACTTTAGATTTCACCTCTTCTGGCATTCCAAACCCATTGTCTTGAATTTGGATATTTACCGTTTTATTAACTAAATCTAACTCAGTTTTTAAGGTAATCTGATGTGGGTTTTGTTTGATGTCAGCCAAGGATTGTCGTTCACTGAACTCATCAAACATATCAATCGCATTGGCTAAAATATTCATAAATACCTGATTGAGTTGACCCGGAAAACCTGTGATTTTGGGTAAGTCGCCGTACTCTTTAATCACTTGAATTTCCGGACGTTTTTCCGACGCTTTCAGCCGATGTCGGAGAATTAATAAAGTACTCTCTAATCCTTCATGTAAGTCAAATTTAATAGCTTTTTCTTGATCTGAACGGGAGAAAATTCCCATGGATTTGCTGATCTCTTTAATTCGATTTATACCCGTTTTCATGGAACTTACCATGTCCGGTAAATCTTCCAGTAAATACTCCAATTCAATTTCTTCAGCATGGGCAGTAACCGCTTCTCCTGGTGGATGATTTTGTTGATAAATTTCTAAATGTTCCAATACTTCTTGTAATGCTTCCTCGACTTGATTAATATTACCTGAAACAAAGCCCAAAGGATTATTAATTTCGTGGGTAATACCGGACATCATTTGTCCTAAAGCCGACATTTTTTCACTTTGAACCAATTGTACCTGTGCTTCTTGAAGTTGAGTTAAAGACTGTTTTAATTGATCGGCATAATCCTGAGCTTGGCGATACAGTTTAGCATTTTCTAATGAAATCGCCGCCTGAGAACAGAGAAGCTTTAAGATTTCTACCCGCTCTGGGGTAAATGCCTGCGTCATTAACGTATTTTCTAAGTAAAGAATTGCTAATAATTTCCCTTGATTTAAAATAGGAAAAGACAGTAAACTTTGAGGATGTTGTTTGAGAATATATTTATCAGCAGCCCATTCAGATTGAGCCAGGACATTATCAAATATCAAGGGTTGCAATTGACGTTTAACTCGATTAACCAATTGAAGAGGAACATCTGAGCTATGCTCAAGCGGTAATGTGTTTTGTAGAATTCTTAAATTGTTATTCAATTCTGAAGATTGAGTGGCAATTGCTTCAATAGTTAGTTGTTCATCTTGGTTAAAGATTAAAACCCCTTTAGTTGCTCCGGCATTTTCTAGAATGACCTGCATCAGCTTAGTAATTAATTTCTCCAGTTCAATCTCACCTGATAAAGCAAAAGATGCTTTCATTACACTGGTTAAGTCAAGTAAATTTGTACTGGTCTTACTGGTGGCTTGATAAGTTTTTGTACTTGTTTGTAATGTATCAAGCTGATCCTTTGGCTGCTGAAGAATAGGAGAGAGTAATTCAGGATACTGTTGTTCTAGCTGCATCACTTTAGCCTTAGCACCCCAACGAGAATAGCAATAATAGGCTTCTTGCAGATAACCTGCTGCTACTTTCTTCGTACCCCAATTGAAATAGAATTTAGCAGCGAGTTCATTCGCCAGGGCTTCCTCATAAATATAAGCCTGAACTTGCGCTTGAGTAATCGCCTGTTCATAACAATCAATTGCTTTTGCTGTTTGACCCTGCAGTCGTGCTTTTTCAGCTTGAATGAGAAGATATTTATGATAAATATTTTCTGGACATTTTTGCCCCCACTGCTTTAATTTTTCTTCGAGAGGTGTTACCGCTTGCCAATGAAACTGACCCTGAATATCATCATTAGTAGTCACGAAGCTCAAATGCATCAATGCCACATAAAAGACACTAGAGGGGACTTTAGCATGGCTAGGAACTGTATTTGTAATAATGTCAAGCTTTGGAATCAAGTCCTGGTATTGATCGGACTGCTGAAATAAGTAAGCATGGCGAATTTTAACAGAGTAGAACCAAGCCAAATGATACGGTGTATTACTATATTTGTCCAAATATTGGGCTTCACTAAAATGACTGTCATCAAAACTTGTAGGTTCTTGTGTTAAACCCAAGAGATCACGAATGGGTTGTAAGACACCCGCCATCAAAGCATCTCGATTTTCTAGGCTTTTGATCCGTTGGAGAAAATCTACATGAGTTCGAGCAATTTCATAGAGTTCTTCTAGGTTTTTACCATAGGTCAGACGATCTGAACCACTCAGCATCATCATGAAACTGACGGTCAACCAGTTTCCGGCTTCCATGCCATATTGAAACGCATTTTCGTAGTAGGGATCTGCTTCTCGTATGGGACGACTCCAACTCTGGACATCCGCCGCAAAGAGGAAATTAGTCATTCCCCGTACATCAGCATTGTCAAACTGTTCGCAAAGCTGCACTGCCATACTACCGAATTGATAAGCGATCGCAGAATGGTTAAGCAGACCATTCGCAATCATGCCATATCCCACATAACCAAACGGTGACATCTCACTATTGCCATATTGCAGTGACAGAGTGGTCATTTTGGCGACTGCCAGTAACCCTAAACTCGTCTGGCCATTGAGAAATCCTGCATAGAAGAGGATTTGTAGAACCCGCATTATTTCTGCAATAGTTGTGTTCTCCATTTTGGGCAATTCTAGAATTGATTCAATAGTGGATGATTCTAGGAATTGATTGACCACTTCAATCTGTTTATCCAGACTGGCTTGAATCTTGTCTGGTGTTTTCGGTACATCCCAACCCAACAGTTTCAGGCATTGACGTTGAATCGTAATTGCTTCAGCGTATCGGCTTTGAAGCTGATATTGAGTCATTTGCACTCGATAGATCATGGCTTGATCTAAAGCAGTTTGAGCTTGAGAAAGCGTAACTGCATAGAGGGTTTCTGCTAGATCAAAATTGCCACAAAGGTAAGCGGCTTCTGACCCCTCTCGATGGAGTTCATACATCAACTGATAGTCACTCTGCCAAGCGGTTGTCGGTAATAAATCAATCCCTATTTTGTAATAGTTCTGAGCGGCTTGATAGGCGGCTGAAAGTTTGGCTTTTTGTCCCGCTTGCTGATTTAATCGAGCCAGTTGGTATTTTTCTGTTGGGTTAGAGATGGCATCTTGACCTAAGTTAAGTTGATTGACAATATCAAAAATTTGTTCAGTGTATTTTTTCTCAGATTGGTTGTGTAATAAGAGTTGTCCAATTTGATAGTGTGTGAATTGTTTTTGGGCTTCTGGAATCAGTGTGTAAGCTGCTTGCTGGACTCGATCATGCAAAAAACGATAGCTCACTGAAATAGATTGACTCGTCTCTTTTACCTGCTGCTCTCCTTGAAAAAACTTATAGGTTTCATTCTCTGGAATCACAAATCCCTCTTGCAAGGCTTGCCATAAGTCTGTTGCTACCTCATCCCAACTTTGTTCACAAACAACAGCCAGTGTTTTTACATCGAAACGGTTACCAATACAAGCAGCAAGCTTTAATGCATTCTGGGTTTCACTGAATAATTTCTGCAACCGTCCGACCATGAATTCCACAACATCATCGGTCAGTGCTAACTGCCGTACTTTTGACAAATCACATTGCCAGTATCTCGCTGCAACATCAAATGTGATACATTTGTCTTCGTATAACCCTTTCAAAAATTGAGTGGTAAAGAAAGGATTCCCTTTCGTTTTTTGATACACTAATTGAGATAGTGGTTCTGCTATTTCTGTGGAACAGAGTAAAGTATCAGCCACCAAATGAGTAATATCTGTTTCACTCAAAGGCCTTAAAGTTAAGGTACTTAAATTAGCGCCTTGTTTAGTAATTTCTTCGAGAGTTAACATCAAGGGATGAGCCGGAAATACTTCGTTATCTCGATAGGCTCCTAATACCAATAGATACCCCGTTTTAGATTCACTCATTAATAATTTAAACAAGTTTAATGAGGCAGAATCTGCCCACTGTAAATCATCTAATAAAATGACTAACGGATGTTCTTTTGTGGTGAAAATCTGAACAAATTTACTAAATAATAAATTGAAGCGATTTTGAGCAGTCGTCCCAGACAATTCAGGTACAGGGGGTTGCTGTCCGATAATACTTTCTAACTCCGGAACTACATCAATAATAACTTGTCCCTGCTCCCCCACAGCTTGTAGAATTCTGCTCTTCCAATCAGCTAACTTGACATCAGATTCTGATAGTAACTGCCCCATTAAACTCCGAAAGGCTTGCACAAAAGCTGAGAAGGGAATATTACGATTAAACTGGTCAAATTTGCCTTTAATAAAATAGCCTTGCTGACGAGTAATGGGCTTGTGAACTTCATTAATCACAGCGGTTTTTCCGACTCCAGAATATCCTGCTACCAACATCATTTCACTTTGTGGTTTGTCAGTCGTTCTTACGTTGCAAGGCAACACGCTACGCGAATGTCCTTTGTTATGTTTCTCTTGCTCATGACTAATGACGGATGACAAATGACAACTGACTCTCTCAAAAGCATCCAACAATCTCTGTACTTCCTGTTGCCGTCCATAGAGTTTTTCAGGAATTAAAAAGCGGTCACTCAGGTCACGTTCTCCCAGTTTAAAAGTAGTAATGTTTCCCGTTTCTTTCCACTGAATTAAACATTTTTCTAAATCATATTTCAATCCCAAAGCACTTTGATAGCGGTCTTCAGCATTCTTCGCCATCAATTTAAGAACAATTTCTTTTAGGGTGTGGGGTGTAGGTTGTAGGGTGTGGAGAAAAGTAGGAACTTTAGCAATATGACAATGCACCATTTCCATGACATCATCACTTTGAAAGGGTAATTGTCCGGTTAGTAATTCATATAAAGTGACCCCTAAAGAATAGAAATCTGCCCGATAATCAATGCCTCGGTTCATCCGTCCAGTTTGTTCTGGCGCGATATAAGTGAGTGTCCCTTCTAAAACATTAGGATTTTGGATTTCTTGGGTTTCTTTCGGTAATAAAGAGGCAATACTAAAGTCAATCAGCCAAATCTGTTGAGACTGAGGATGAATTAAAATATTAGCGGGTTTAATATCTTTATGAATTACACGCGCTTGATGTAACTCATGTAAAATTGTAGCCAGTTGTATGGCAATATTCAGTATTTCTACGAGGGTGAGTGAGTGTTCTTGAACATAGTCTTGTAAAGAAATTCCCCCACAGTCTTCCATCACTAGGATATAGCTATTTTTATAGGGTTCTATGCGATAGGCAGGAACAATCCCTGGAATCTTTAAATTTTTGGTAATGGTATATTGATTGCGGAAACGTAACAATTCATTAAAGCTAGGATATTCATTCCGTAGGAGTTTGAGGATAACAGGTTGACCATTTGAAGTTTGCGTAGCGCGATAAACTAGGGTTTTAGACCCTGTGTGTAAACAGTCAATCACCTGATAGTTCTGGAATCCTGGGATATACTCTTGTTGATACATCTTTTTAAGAGTTATAACTACATATATTACTCTGTTTCATCAGGATTCCCCACGGCAAATTTTAGATAAACTTCCTACCTCCATTTTTTAACTTCAGTGTCTTTTCCTGCAATAACGTGAAGTTAATTCTTGGAATCTACAGTCACTTAGAATATCAAATATCAATAAAACTTTAAAAACTAAAGTAATTCTTGAATGGGTCAGCTCCGTAAAATTACTGAATTCACTTCGAGAACTCATTTAGAGTCTGCTGAATCACTTTAAAAACCTTGTATTTTTAATTTTTTGGAATCCAAAACATTGGAAAAAATAGGGATAAAACTATTCCCTCTCTTGGTGCGCGTTCCCTACCCCCACCAAAGGACTTTTTCAGAAAGCCCTATTTAATATCAATTCTCATCATCGTCATTGGCTTCAATCCTGGCAATGGCTTGTTTGGCGCTCGCTTTTCCTTTTAAAACCATAGTAATTCCCTTAAAATAGCGATCCATAACAGCATTATTGGCATAAAACAAAGGACGTAATAACCCAAAGGAAAAACGATCTGATTCAATATTAATACTGGTTCGGAAGCGAATTTCTCCTTGATCAAACTGCATTTCAAAACATCCCATCGGTAAGCCATAATTAGCACGGGTGATCAACTCTGCCATGGCTAAGCGTTTATATTGAGGAACCCGTTCTCGATAGACGGAATAAATTAAACATTGTCTATCCTGTTCTCGGGCTTCTACAAAACAATCCCAAAATCCATTTTCTCCATTAATTGGAATTCGGACAATTAGATAACCCTCCATTTCTTGAAAGGGAATGCCTTCTTGCGTAAAAAAGGTAGTCATTAACGGATAAATTTGATCGGTGACAGCGGGTAAAACGGTCTGGGTTTCACGGTTGAATTGAGCCGTTGCCCATTGGGTACTGTATCCCTGTTTAACGCTGCCACCCCCTAACTCCAGTGGCAGTTGAGTCTCCTGCCATACCGCCAACCCATACCAACTTTCTGTGAATAAGAGGGCATCATCTGGAGTGGTTTGGTTCAGTTGAATTAAAACATCCCCAAGCTGTTCAATGCCTGCTAAATCTCCATTATCCTGCTTCATATAACCCGTTAAATGGGGGAGAAGATGGGGGCTGAGAGAAACCTCTATTTCAAGATTTTGATCGGTTTTAAAGGCTTTCTGGGAGAACTGAAGTCGAACCTCTGGCTTGAGATGAAACCAAGCTTCAGCTTCCAGGGTGGAATAAACTTCACTGCTAATGAGCAAACGCATCCGACATTCCGTGTACTCCCGATCTTTAATGGAGAGGGTAACCCGATTAACGCAGAGCGCGATCGCTTGCTCTGTGGGAATATAGAAGGTGAGATTTTGATCGAATTGATGAGATTGTATAGTCGGTCTATCCATAATCTATCTCTGTTTAAGTGCAGTTCAAGCGATCGCCTTGTGATCGATCGACTTTCTACCATAGCACTCCCCCGGTTGGGTTGACCGCGAAATTCGCCGCCAAAAAATAACTTGAAATTGAACGCTGAAATAATTAACTTCTTTTGCTAAGATAGTTTCGGAATAAATTTGGGGCTGTGGCTCAGTTGGATAGAGCAAGCGCCTCCTGAAATATCGGGCACCACGAGGGGAAACCCTGTGTGTGAATGTGGTCAAACTCAAGGAAGCCTAAGTCTAAATTGTTAGATAAGGTAATCTTGAGCCAAGCTCTATTTCTGAGTAAGTAGAGAAGGTGCAGAGACTGAATACGGCCACCACCTAAGGGCAGATTGTCTAGGGTGAAGGGATAGTCCAGAGAGTGGGGAAACTCACACCAATCTGAAGCGCTAGGTCGCCGGTTCGAGTCCGGCCAGTCCCGTTTGAATCAATCATGGAAACAACAGATTGATCCTCAACACAGTAGGATGGAGAGTGTCAATTTTCGGATGATGCTATGACTGAAATCTCTGAAACGAGCAAAACCACTGAAGAGCTATTTAATGAAGGATTTGAGCGTTATCAAGCGGGAGAAACACCCGCCACTTTAATCCCGTTATTTAAAGAAATTTGTGAGCATACCCCTAAAAATAGTAATGCCTGGACCAGTTTAGCTTGGCTTTATTTATTAGAAGATAAACCGTCTGCTGCTCACAAAGCTGCTAAATCTGCAATTAAGTTGAATCCCCATGATCCTCAAGCTCGAATTAATCTGGCGGTTGCAATGTTAGCCTTGGGTAAAAAAGGGGTACGTGAACACGTCGAAGTTGCCGAACAAATGATTATGGCAGAATCTGATTGGCTGCAAGAGGTGAAACGCAACTTTGAAGACGGATTAAAACGAAAACCGGATTGGAAAGAGTTAACTCGAGTTCAAAAATGGCTATTTGAGATCTAAGGTTCTGTTGCGATCTGATCAACTTTTTTCTTCAGAAACTTTTATTTTTGATTGAAGCTAGGCTGAAAACGGTGATTGATGTTACAATCATAACTATCAACTTCACTTTTTCAGCTTGACTCCAGCGGGTTTGGCGCGAATTTAGGAGAGGTTAAGTTTGAGATTAACGTTTCCTAAACCGAGTGAATAGATTAAACAAAGCGTCAATAGAATCCTGTTAATCCGTGATCGAGCCACAGTTAACCGTGATCCCCACCGTCAATCCCGAGGATGATTGGAGGTTAAGAGTGAACAAATTGGATTCGAGGAAATTGAAGAATCAGAATAAGTAAAAATACTTGGTAATCCGAGAATTAGATCTCGATAGAGTTTAAAGTCTGTTACAAAAAATAATATAAGTTTATAGCAAATTCGATTTACGAGTGTTACTATTGTGAGAACTTAAGTCATTAACAATTTTGATTTCACAGTTCAGAAAAACTTATTGATACAGCAGGGAGAGATAAAATTATGAGTCACGATAGCCAAGTTCATGTTAAGCCTGAAACTCGTAATCATAAAGGCTTTTTCATTCAACAAGGGGAATATAAGTTAAAAAGTATCGATGAATCAGGATGGGCTTTAATTTGTTTAGATGATGTAGTCTGTTACTATGTTGATCCAGATAATTTAGAATCATCTGATCTATCTGAATTAGTTCAGGAAGCTGAAATTTAATGGTTGGAATATGAATAACTGATTCAGTTTTTTGAGCTGTCCTGAATTCAGGTACAGCTTTTTTATTGCATTATTTAGAGTTTGGGATATGGGGCTTACGACTAGTGTCACGCTCCGCGATCGCCGTAAGCGTCAACCGAACGGTGTAGGCTTGATTGAGGGAACGGGGAACAGTTGATCTACTCATCTCCTTGTCCCTTTGTTTTCCACTCTTCCTATTCCGGCTCCGCCACAGGCTGAACTAAATCTTGATTAGCTCGCACAAAACAATTGGCTTGAGTACCATCAAGCTTGTTTTTCATAAAAATCCAGGGTGTGAACTACTCAACGCTGACATAAATGTACAGCGTGAGCTTCCAGTTTCACAGAAGATTGCCGCATCTTAGAGTTACAGTAACAGTCAACCGGAAGATTGTAAATTATTGAGGGCTTTGTACGACCGACAGGCTACGCCAACGAGCCTTATAATTGGCTTGGGGGATGTCCATGGATGAGGGGCTGTCTGCGTGGGTTTCCCGCGCAGTTGATACGCCCCGTCCTGGTGCTAATTCGCAGAATATAGCGCGGGACTTATTGCCTCCCCCAAACCCCCACCATCAGTTAATATTCTATCTTTGACTGAAGGCTTAAAAGATTGATCGCCGCCAGTTAAAGAACTTTTCTAACAGATTTTGCTGCCATTGACTTTCAGCAAACTTTTGTTTTTTTAATAACAATCCCGCTTTACTATTCACTTCTGAAAGTGTCGGATAAATATGAATTCCCGTTAACGCCGAAACTTTTAATTTATTCGACATTGCCAGAACAATTTCATGAATGAGTTCCCCGGCTGACGGCCCGACTAAATGCGCCCCTAAAATCTCCCCATTGCCCCGAGTAATAATCTTACCAAATCCATGAGTTGCTGCTTCTGCTTGCGCCCGATCTACCCCTGCAAAAGGCTGTTTTAATACATAGACATCCTCACCATATCTTTCCCTGGCTTGTGCTTCTGTTAACCCCACTCTGGCTAATTCTGGATCGGTAAAAGTAGCCCAAGGAATCACGCGATAGTTGGCTTTACTGACGGGGAAAAATAAGGCATTGGTTAACACAACAACCGCTTCATATCCAGCCACATGGGTAAATTGATAACCCCCAATGACATCCCCACAAGCATAAATTTTAGGATTAGTAGTTTGTAGTTTTTCATTGACTTGAATCCCTTTTTTTCCGACAACAACTCCAGCCGCTTCTAAATTTAAAGATTCAACATTGGGAACCCGTCCGGCAGACACTAAAATTTCATCAACAATAACTTCTTTTTTTCCTGCAAATAGATATTTTTTACCGTCTTTGACTTCTACTCGTTCAGCGCGAGATGGAGATAAAATTTGAATACCTTCAGCAATAAACTGATCTTGAACTACTTTTGCTGCTTCTGGATCTTCTTTGGGTAAAATCTGATCTCGACTGTTAATAATAGTCACTTCCGACCCCAAACGAGAAAAGGCTTGTCCTAATTCACAGCCAATGGGTCCCGCCCCAATAATGGCTAAAGAATGGGGACGTTCCGTTAAAGAAAATACCTGTTCATTGGTTAGAAAACCCGCTTCTTTTAAACCGGGAATAGGAGGAATGGCGGGACGAGATCCCGTAGATATTACAAACGCCCTCGCTTTTAATTTACAGCCATTGACTTCAAATGTAGCGCGATCAATAAACTTTCCATCCCCAAAAATCACCTCAACCCCTAACCCGCGAAACCGTTCCGGCGAGTCGTGGGGTTCGATAGCTTTGATCACCTTCTGAACATGACCTGTAGCCTTTGCAAACTCAATTTCTGGGGGGTTGGTATGGATGCCGAAGCGACTGGCATTTTTCACCTCATAAGCGACGCGAGAGGCATGAATTAACGACTTACTGGGAACACAACCATACCATAAACAGTCGCCACCGAGGCGATCGCGTTCAACTAACGCCACTTTGGCTTTCAGTTGGGCGGCGGCACTAGCAACGACTAAGCCTCCTGATCCACCGCCGATAATTACAATATCGTATTCAATAGCCATTATTCTATCTATAGTTTGTCGATATATCAATTATTCCAGCTTAGTGACCTGAATAATGGCTGAGAATATCCTGGGTAATGGATAAACTATGGTATGCAATTGTAGGTTGGTGTTGAGTTAACGAGACCCAACATTAACTAAATGTGTTGGGTTATTGCCCATGGCAAGGCTACGCCAACACTTTGTTCTACCCAACCTACTGTTAACTTCATCAAAATTTATGTATGATCATTTTAAGTCTTCCTGAAACAGTTAATAATATAGTACAGTCTGCCATGAGCATTATTATTTCAGACGAAATTCTACAAGCTTCTCAGCTAACACCAGAAGAGTTTTATCAAGAAATTGCTTTATACTTATTTCAAACGGGTCGATTAACGGTCGGTTATGCCAGTCAATTGGCTCAGATCAGCCCTAATGCTTTCCGTCAACTTCTTAAACAGCGAGCTATTCCGCTTTATAATTATGATGTTGAAGATTTTGAACTTGATCTGAAAAATTTAAAAGAATTAGGAAGATTGTGATTGTTATTAGTGATACATCAGTCATTACAAATTTGGCAGCCATTGAACAGTTACATCTTCTTTCTCAGCTTTATAATCAAGTTATAATTCCTGAAGCAGTATATCGTGAGCTAACAGAAATTGAACCTCCTGTGCCGGGAAAAATTGAAGTCAAGAATGCGCCTTGGGTTGAGATTAGACAGGTTGTCAATAGAAGTATTGTTCAACAGATTCAAGAGCAAGCTAGATTAGATATTGGAGAGTCTGAAGCGATCAGCTTAGCTTTAGAATTGAAGGCTGACTTATTACTGATTGATGAACGCCGTGGTAGAATGGAGGCTAATCGTTTAGGATTAAGAATAACTGGATTGTTAGGTCTTTTAATTGAAGCTAAGCAAAGGGATTTAATTATTGCGGTCAAACCTTTAATGGATACTTTAATCACTATGTCAGCTTTTAGAGTTTCTTCAGCTTTATATAATCAGATTTTAGAGATAGTGAATGAGCTTGAATAATTTACAAGGTATGCAATTGTAGGTTGGTGTCGAGTTAACGAGACCCAACATTAACTAAATGTGTTGGGTTATTGCCCATGGCAAGGCTACGCCAACACTTTGTTCTACCCAACCTACCTTTAACTGTTTCTTAATCTAAAAAACTACATTAGCCAAGCTTACCCCTAAATTTTGATTAGAAGTTGCTCCTATTTCAGAAATTAAAAATCGTTTATTGACTGTTATTTCTTGACCTGGTTCAAGATTCATATAATCATAAATGGCAACAGTTCCTAAAGTTTTTGGCAGTCCAAAACTTGTATCTTTTACTTCAGCAATAACTTTAATAATTTCTTGGGGCAAGTCACTTCTATTTTTAATTTTCATCCGAATATAAGCGATATTTTGAGATTCGGAATCAGGCTCAACTACGCCATTAACCATAATAATAGGATTTTCTTGTTTTGCAAGTTCTTGTTGAGCTGCGATGCCTGCATCACCTGGGCAAATGTCATTTAAGTTGACTAATCTTCCTTCTGAATTAATTAAAAAACAACCACTATATTCTTGAGCTAATGTTTCCTGAAAATGGGGGGTAGATACTATAGAAGTTGTTGTTGTTAGTAAAGATAGTAAACTGAATTGAGAGATTTTTGTGATTAATTTTTGATTGAGAGGCATGACTTTATCCTCCTGAGTACTTATTTTTAGTTTAAACAAAAGCACCCGTAATTTATAACGATAGTTTTACTGAATTTTTGTAATAAATTTTTGAATGAAGTCCGTAAAATCACAGATACCTTAAGATGGATGATTGAGTTTAGCCTTGAGTTGACCTGAATGACTAAAGAGCATTTGTTATGACTTACTTTACTTATAATAGCACTCTGAAATATAAAATTATTTAAAATACAAACACTTTACAATTGACTAAATTGCTTTATGCAAATATAAAGTAAAGGGTTTAAATATCAGGATATTAGAGTAATTTCAAACAAAACAACAAGCTTAAAAGTCTATAAATATTCAAGCTGATAACTGCGGCTTTCTTCAAAAAACCTCACGATAATCCCATTTATAAAACAAAGTGACCTGTCTTGCTTTGCCCTAACTTATCATGCTACTTTGATTGACTAAGGATTCAAAGTCTAGTCTGAATCTCTAATGTTTGTAAAAAATCACTTTTGTTCTGAAACCCTTAACCTTCATCAATATCCTTTAAACTGATAAAAACAAATCAGTGAATTCAAAACTTGAGGTTGAGGAGAAAACGGTGAGATTCTTGTGTTTAAGTAATGGTCATGGATATCAAAAGGATTCCAAGTCTCCAAGAAGTTGCTGAATAATAGATTGAAGCTGAGGCAAATCCTGTTGGATAGTATCCCACAAAATCTGCTCATCAACTCCAAAGTATTGGTGGATCACTTTGTCACGCATTCCAGCAATACTACGCCATGAGATCTGAGGATAGTGATCGCGAATGGTTTGAGGAATGCTTTTAGTCGCCTCACCAATAATTTCAATGGCACGGGTTACCGCATAAATAGTGCGTTTGTCTTCTTTAAATTGTTCATAGGTAAATTCAGCAATGAATTCATTAGCAATATCAATGTTTTCAAGTATATCTAGTAGGTAATCTGTTACATCGCGAGTCATACAAACCTCTTTTTATATTGAGCATTATCTCTTTTAAGGGTTGGATAAAAACGCATTGGTTTTATATTATAAATATTGCACTTCCGCTAGAATTCGTTCACCAATACGAGGTTTAAGTCCCGTTTTCATCACGAGATCAACCTTGACTCCTAATAGGTCACTCAGTTGATTTTCTAGTTCACAAAAAGTCAGTAAACCAAAACGGCGATTTGAATCAAATTCAACCAAAAGGTCTAAGTCACTATTGGAGGTTTGTTCACCCCGTACATAGGAACCAAACACACCAAGCTGAACAATACCATACTGTTTTTTAAGTTCAGGGAGCCTTTGGTGAAGACCTTCTAGTAGATGATCAAGAGTAGGGGGATTGATATTAGATTTCATACCAAGATACTTAATTGGTTAACAGCGCGGCGCAATAGCTCTGGCGGGTATGGCTGATGCTAAGACTACGAATTAGGGTCATTTGTTATTCGTAATTATAGTCGTTTCCAACAAATATGAGACAGCTAAATTCCTGATTTCAAATGATTGTATCAAGGTTCAGTGTCTCAACTTTAACTGGAATGATTATAACTTATATTGATGTCCAGTACTTTTTAGCTTTGATGCTTGTCAAAAATTACTTCTGTTCTGAAACCGTTAATCTTCATCAATATCCTTTAAACTGATAAAAACAAATCAGTGAATTCAAAACTTGAGGTTGAGGAGAAAACGGTGAGATTATTGTGTTTAAGTAATGGTCATGGAGAAGATGCGATCGCGGTGCAAATTTTAAAGCAATTACAACAACTTCCTAATGCACCTCAACTGGCGGCTTTACCGTTGGTGGGGACAGGACAAGCTTATCAAAAACTGGAAAATGTTCCGATTATTAGTATCGTTAAATCCATGCCATCGGGGGGATTTATTTATATGGATGGGGGGCAGTTTTTGCGAGATGTTAATCAAGGTTTAATTCAGTTAACATTGGCTCAAATTAAAGCGGTTCGCAATTGGGCAAAACAAGGGGGTATAGTGTTAGCAGTAGGAGATATTGTGCCGCTGTTGATGGCCTGGGTGAGTGGTGCGCCTTATGCTTTTGTGGGGACGGCGAAGTCAGAATATTATCTGCGAGACGAACAAGGATGGCTGTCTCGCGGGTCTTGGCGGGAAAAATGGGAAGGATGGTCTGGAGCGGTTTATCTGCCCTGGGAACGGTGGTTAATCAGCCGTCAGCGCTGTCGGGCGGTGTTTCCCAGAGATCATTTAACAGCAGAAATTTTAAGTCAGTGGTCTATTCCGGTGGTGGATGCGGGAAACCCGATGATGGATGACTTACACCCTCCCGCAACAGTTTCTATTTGGCGTAAGTTTAGAGATGATACTAATACTTTAACTTTAACGTTATTACCCGGTTCACGGGTTCCGGAAGCGTATCAGAATTGGGAAATAATTTTACAGGCGATCGCGGCTTTACTCAATACAGTTCATTCTCAAAGTTTAACCTTACCGCAACAGTTAATATTATTTGCTGCTATTGCCCCAGCGTTAGATATAAACCCTTTTTGTCAAAGTTTAAACGCTAAAAACTGGCAAGAATTACAAGGCTTGGAAGCGTTATCTTATCAACTTCAAGAAACAGATTGGGTGTTTCGTTATCACAATGCCACACTCATTTTAACCTCAGAATTTAATGCTTGTTTGGATGGGGGAGAAATAGCCATTGCGATGGCAGGGACAGCAACAGAACAGTTTGTCGGGTTAGGAAAACCGGCGATCGCCATTCCCGGAAACGGGCCACAATTTACGCCGAAATTTGCAGAAGCCCAAAATCGGTTGTTAGGAATGTCGTTAAAAATGGTGCAACAGCCGAGAGAAGTTCCAGAGGTATTATTATCGTTATGGCAAGATCCTCAACAGTTACAAATGATTGAGGAAAATGGAAAACGCCGCCTCGGAAAACCCGGTGCAGCATCTCGAATGGCTCAATCTTTGATGGAAATTCTCAAAGAACAAACGGGTGTACTTTACCCTTAAGCAACTGCCAATTCTTCCCGGCGAGGAATCTCATAACTGAAGAAATCATAAGCCAATTTTGTATTCGGAAAAATAGCCTGTGCTTCGGTTAATAAATCCTCAATTCTCAGGGCATTTCCTGGGGCATAACGGGGGCTAAAATGGGTCATGATTAACGTTTTGACATTTGCGGCTAATGCCACTTGTGCGGCCATTGTAGACGTGGAATGGAGCCGTTGAAATGCCATCTCTGCATCTTGATGGGCGAATGTTGCCTCATGAACTAAAACATCTGCATCTTGGGCGAGTTCAATCGCATTTTCACAGAAAACCGTATCGGTACAATAGACAAAAGTTCGACCTTTTTGGGGCGCACCACATAATTCTGTGCCGTTAATCATACGCCCATCCGGTAACGTCACCACCGCCCCTTGTTTCAGTTTGGCATAAATTGGCCCCGGTGGAATGCCTAAGGCTTTAGCTTTTTCAATGTTAAATCGTCCGGGTTTATCCTTTTCAGTAATTCGATAACCAAAGGCAGTGACCCGATGTTTTAAATAGCCACAACTGACCCGATATTCCTCATCTTCATAAATCATTCCTGGTTGATTTTTATGAATATCAATGGGATAAGAAAAATGAGTTTGAGAGTGGTAAGAACAAGCTTTCAGATACTCTTCTAAACCCGACGGCCCATATAAATCAATCCGTTTCACATTCCCGGCTAACCCACAACTGGCTAACAATCCCGGTAAACCAAAAATATGATCCCCATGCATGTGGGTGACAAAAATCCGGCTGAGTTGGCTGACTTTTAACTCACTGCGAAGGAATTGATGTTGAGTGCCTTCTCCACAGTCAAATAGCCACAATTCAGCCCTTTGGGGAAGTCTGAGGGCAATACTGGAAACGTTACGGGCGCGGGTGGGAACACCAGAACTGGTTCCCAAGAAGGTGATCTGCAAAACTTAAACTCCTGCAATGAAATTGAACAAAATATGCTATAAATCCAATGATGCAATTGTCACATTTTTAATTTTAACCAGATTTCACTGAGTCTACACTCTAGAGATTGTGCATAAGAAGTGGAATATAAGCGCTATGAAGCCACAATTGAGTCTTGTTGCCCGTTGCCGTCATCTCCTCTGGATGACTGTCATTGCCTGGTTATTCATTGTTGCCCCCGCCCAGGCGGCAGTCTTACTGCGAATTGCAGTCGAACAAGATTTGTCTCAAGTGAAAGTCGGCAGTTCAACTCAAGCGGTGGTTCGGGATAGCAGCGGCCAGGTTTTAGGCAATTTGTCCCCCCAGGGGGGGTTTGTAGCCGAAGCCAAATCCGGTAAAGTCGCATTAGACCAGTGGAAAAGTAATCAACTCTGGATTGAACCCAGCAATGGCGGTTATGTTTGGATAGGAGACGGTTGGTATCGGGGAAGCGCGTTATTAATTCCCCAGGAAGACGGAATTACTGCGATTAATTATGTGGATTTAGAACAATATCTCTACAGCGTTCTAGGGTCAGAAATGGATGGTGGCTGGCCTCAAGAAGCCCTCAAAGCCCAGGCTGTAGCCGCCCGTACCTATGCGTTGTATAAACGAGAACGCAGTAACGGGATGTATGATTTAGGTAATGACCAACTGTGGCAGGTTTACGAAGGGGTCTCCAAGGAATCTCCGGGGACTCAAGCGGCTGTAAGTGCCACTCAGGGGCAAGTTCTCACCCATAATGGCAGCGTGATTTTAGCGGCGTTTCATTCTTCCTCTGGGGGACATACGGAAAATTCTGAGGATGTTTGGCATAATCCTTTACCCTATTTGCGTGGTGTTCCGGATTATGATCAAAATTCCCCGGTGTTTGAATGGACAAAAACCTTCTCGCAAGCGGATTTAAGCCAACGGATTTCTGGTGTGGGAACGGTTCAAGCGATGACTCCAGAACAAACTTCGGCTTATGGCAGTGTGATAACGATGAAAGTGACCGGAGATGGGGGCAGTCGGGTGATGGATGGAGAAGAAATCGCCAATCTCCTCGGACTGAGAAGTACTCGCTTTCGGGTGAATCGTGCTAACGGATCAACTAATTTTGTTGTAACGGGTCGGGGCTTTGGTCATGGAGTCGGCTTAAGCCAATGGGGGGCTTATCATTTAGCCAGTAAAGGATATAACTATTATCAAATTTTGTTGTACTATTATCGGGATTCAATCTTGGCAAAAATTCAGGTGCAATAAGCTGTGTAGTCTCATAGACATAACTTGTCAGATTTTATAGCACTACGCCTATTGATGTTTAACATAATAGGAAAAGCTCAAATTGCTAAATTCCTTTTTATAAAAAATTTTGGTGTAATCAAATGAAGCAAATTACGCGGATTAGTGTAAACCCAGAGGTGATGGGAGGTAAACCCTGTATTCGAGGAATGAGAGTAACTGTCGGTATGATTTTAGGTTTAATGGCTTCTGGATACTCTCACAACGAAATTTTACAAGCTTATCCTTATTTAGAACCTGAAGATTTAAGAGCATCTTTAGCTTATGCAGCCTGGCGAGTTGAGGAAGTTGAAGTGCCTTTAAATGTATCATGAAGATCTTGATTAATACGATTCTAGATTATCTTTAGTAACCTTTATTTCGTTCGGTATATGATACTAATAATAAACGTCCTCGATGATGCCATATTTCGCAAAACCACTAAAGATGCGACTCTATCCGATCTAAAACGCTTAACACAATCCACGTCACAACAATTCCAATTAAACCAATCAGCCATAAGCCACAGCCCATTGTAATTCCTAGAGCGGCTGAGACCCAAATGGCGGCGGCTGAGGTTAAACCGCGTACCCGAGAACTGTGAAGGATGGTTCCTGCCCCAATAAACCCTACTCCAGTAATCACTGATGAGATCACCCGCCCCAGAAAATCTGGGTTGTCTTGGGCGACCCCTAACTCAATAGGAATGAGGACAAACAGGGCTGAACCAAAACTGACTAATATATTGGTTCTCAAACCAGCGGGTTTATCTTGAGATTCTCGTTCCCAACCAATGACTGTACCGGCTAACAAAGCCAATCCCAGTCGAGATAGGAGCAAAACATCACTCACAGGAGCCAAAGTAGAATTCAATGACAAGGTTTAGTGTTTGATCTGGCAGTTCAAGACTTATTATCTTAGCAAAATCCGATTGAGCAATCTAGACAAAGATAGATGTTTCACTCCCGTGATTCATTTACAATAACATCCAGCCAATTTCATGATTCACCCCAAAGCTGCCACAACTTCCTCAGATAATCCAGGGAGAATTGGGCAGAAAAATTCGGCTGAAAAGATAACAAAATGTTTCAGCTTCTTGGCTGCTAATGAACCGATTGGAGATGACAACGATGACACAAAAGAGCAATGAACAATATGATAGTAATGGCGCTAGCGCTCGTTCGGTGTCAACTGTTTTGGAAGAATTATCGGTTGATCCTAAGCAGGGTTTAACAGAATCAACCATTAAGAAACGACAATCTCAATATGGTTTAAATCGGCTCGAACAGAAGAAGCAAAGAAGCAAGTGGAAAATTTTAATTGCTCAGTTTAAAAGTCCGATTATTGGCTTACTGGCGGTGGCAGCGGTACTTTCTTTTGTCTTTGAGGAGTGGATTGAAGGCACGGCAATTTTAGTAGCAATTTTACTCAATACTGCGATTGGTTTTATTACGGAAGTTAAGGCGGTTCAATCGATGGAAGCCTTACAACAACTCAGTCAGACTCAAGCTAAGGTGAGGCGACAGGAACAAGTGCAGGAAATCTCTGCGGAGAAATTGGTTCCGGGGGATATTGTCTTACTGGAAGGGGGAGATTTAGTAGCGGCGGACTTACGTTTAATTGAAGCCTCGAAAATGCAAGCCGATGAGTCCTCGTTAACGGGGGAGTCGGTTCCGGTGAGTAAAACCGTGGATACCTTGTCTGAGGATTTATCTTTAGCGGAACGTACCAATATGGTGTATAAAGGCACAGCCATTACTCGCGGTTCTGGAGAAGGGGTGGTGGTAGCAACCGGGATGAATACGGAGTTAGGACATATTTCTGCCATGACCGCTTCAGCCAAGGAAGAAGTGACCCCCTTAGAAAAACGTTTGGATCAATTGGGCCGTCGCTTAATTTGGGTGACGTTGGCGATCGCCGCTTTAGTGGGAGTTGCCGGAATTATTGGCGGTAAGGATCTATTTTTAATGATTGAAACGGCGATCGCTTTAGCAGTGGCGGCGGTTCCGGAAGGGTTACCCATTGTGGCTACAGTAGCGTTGGCGCGGGGAATGTGGCGGATGGCGAAGCGTAATGCTTTAATTAACAGATTGTCGGCAGTCGAAACGTTAGGGGCAACCAGTATTATTTGTACTGATAAAACCGGGACTTTGACCCAAAATCGCATGACCGTTAGCCAAATTTTACTCCCGTCTGGTCAAGTGAATGTGACTGGGGAAGGATTGGCATTAGCAGGGGAGTTTAAGCGAGAGGAAGAAACCCTTGAACCGACAGAAGATGAAATCCTCCATAGCCTGTTAGAAGTGGGGGCTTTGTGTAATAACGCGACTTTACCCGAAGATGAAGCAGATAACAGTATTGGCGATCCGATGGAAGTAGCGTTACTGGTGGTTGCCGCTAAAGCTGACCTCAAACGTCCAGCCTTACTGGAAGATCAGTCCGAAGTCAGAGAAGTAGCATTTGACTCAGAAACGAAGATGATGGCAACGTTTCATCAACATTCAGACGGTTATCGTGTGGCGGTGAAAGGGGCACCCGAGTCTGTGTTATCGGCTTGTACCCATCAACTAACAACCTCTGGCGTTGAGGAGATGAGTTCATCCCAACGCAAAGACTGGCAACAGCAATGTGACCAAATGGCGGAGGAAGGGTTAAGAATTCTCGCTTTTGCCGAAAAAACCGTTGATGATTCTGAAGTTGAAGCCTACGAACAATTAACGTTTCTGGGGGTTGTCGGGTTACTCGATCCCCCGCGAGAAGAGGTTAAACAGGCTATTCAGGAATGTCATCAAGCCGGAATTCGAGTAATTATGGTCACCGGAGATCAACCCATTACCGCCCGTAATGTCGGTCATGCGGTCGGCTTAACTAAAGAACAAGAAACTGAAGCAAAATTAGGTAAAACTCTAAAAAATCCTGAGAATATTTCTTCTCAAGAAAAACAGCAATTACAACAAGTTCCGATTTTTGCCCGTGTCAGTCCAGAACAAAAACTAAATTTGATTGCTGTGCATCAAGCCGATGGCGCAGTGGTTGCCATGACGGGAGATGGGGTTAACGATGCCCCCGCCCTCAAAAAAGCGGATATTGGTATCGCCATGGGTCAACGAGGCACACAGGTGGCGCAAGAGGCCGCTGATATGGTGTTAACCGATGATGCTTTTCCCACCATTTTGGCTGCTGTTGAACAGGGCCGCAGTATTTTTAATAATATTCGTAAGTTTACCCTTTACTTACTATCCGGAAATACCGGAGAAATTTTTGCCGTTGCTGTTGCCTCATTAATGAATGCGCCCTTACCTTTATTACCCCTACAAATTCTATTTATTAACGCCGTTAATGATGTGTTTCCCGCCTTAGCTTTAGGAGTCGGTGCAGGTAATCCTCAACAGATGAAACATCCCCCCAGAGATAGCAAAGAAGCCATCCTTACCCGTTCTCATTGGATTGCCATTATTGTTTATGGGGCGATTATTGCGGGGGCAGTATTGGGGATATTTTTTGTCTGTCTGCAAGTCTTAGGATGGCAAGAACAACAAGCCGTCACGGTTTCCTTTTTAACCATTGTATTTGCCCGTTTATGGCACGTCTTTAATATGCGAGATGACGACTCTCACTTATTCCGCAATGAAGTTACCCAAAATCCTTACATTTGGGGTGCATTACTTTGTTGTACAGTGTTGTCATTGATTGCCGTTTATATCCCTGGTATTGCTCAAATTCTCGGTGTTGCACCACCCAGTTTAGAAGGCTGGGGATACATTTTAGGCGCGAGTTTAATCCCCTTAATTATCGGACAAATCTGGAAAACAATACGGTGAAAAAAGTCTATTTAATAAACTAGAATTTACTATAACGCCGCTGAAACCGAGAATCAATCAAATCTCGCTTACGACTATTACAACGACGGCAAAGGGTTTGTAAATTACTAATATCATTACTACCCCCCTTCGCCAACGGAATAATATGATCGATCGTTAATTCTGTATGTTGATTCGTCTGACCACAACTTTGGCAACAATAGCGATCGCGTTCAAACACATATTTTCTGACCGCAGGTGGAATAATAATCCGAGGGGTTTTATCATTCATTTTTCATATCATCAAAATCAACCTTAATTGGTTAACTGTTGCCGAATTTCATCCAAGGGTGATTCTGTTGAGTTATTCGTATCTTGATGACCATTTTCTTCAACAGGTTCAGGTTCATCGGGACAAAATTCAATGGTTAGTTTAATTCTAATTTTGCCCTTTTGCCAACCCTTGTAAGGTTTCAATACCTCACATTCTTTACCTTCTGTAAACAAGACTCGACCGACTTGAAGGTTTGAAACTCCTAATTGTTGTCCTAATTGAGTTGTAAAAGCATTAGAATTAGCATCAAAATATTGCCATACTTCTTGTCTAAATCGATTAAACTTACAAGTTTGATCCTGAAAAGAGAAAACTTCATCATCAGCACAATTTTTGATTTCCATTGGATCTGTCATGTTTTAATCTCCTAAATAATTGATGATGTCGTAGTTACGCTTCAGCAATTCCAACTTCAGAATACCCAAACGCAGCAAAAAAACATAACTCAGATTAATTTTCATCTGTCAGTTGCTGACGAATTTCATCTAAAGGAGATTCTGTAATATTATCCACTTCTTGATGACCATTTTCTTCAACCTCTTCAGTTTCATCGGGACAAAATTCAAGAGTTAGTTTTATTCGCAGTTTGCCTTTTTGCCATCGCTTCCCTTCTTGAAGAAGTTCACATTCTTTGCCAGTCTTAAACCATTCTTGATCTCCATTTTCAATTTTTAAATTATGAATATTTCCCAATAGTCTTTGTAAATAATTTATCACCTGATTTAAGTGGATATAGAAAGATTCTAAGGTTTGATTCCTAAATTTACTGATTTTACAGATTTCATCATCGAAAGAAAGAATATCATCATCATTACAATTTATTATTTCTATTTTATCTGTCATTTCCTCAATCTCCCCAATAATTGATTCATTTATTGCTGCGCTTCAGCAATTCCTCAATTTAGAATACCCAAACGCAGCAAAAAAACATCACTCAGATTAGTTTTCATCTGTCAGTTGCTGACGAATTTCATCTAAAGGAGATTCTGTAATATTATCCACTTCTTGATGACCATTTTCTTCAAATTCTTCAGGTTCATCGGGACAAAAACTAATAGTTAGATTCACTTTGACTTTCCCCTTTTTCCATGCTTGTCCTGGCTTCAAAATTTCACATTCTCTTCCTTCTTCAAACCATTCATTAACAGTATTAGAAATTTTCAGCTTGCTTTTTAATTCATTCGTCAATTGATGCGAATAATTATGAAAAAAATCATGTAAATAAGTCTCTAAATTAGCAGTCGTACAAACTTCATCTTCAAAACGAAGAACATCATGACAATCACAGTTTTCTAGATTTACTTTTGCTTGTTCACTCATGGGATTTACCTCTTTAAGTATTGAATAATAAATTGATTGCTGCGTTTTGGCAATTCTAAATTTAGAATACCCAAACGCAGCAAAAAAACATAACTCAGATTAATTTTCATCTGTCAATTGCTGACGAATTTCATCTAACGGCGATTCTGTGATATTCTTAATTTTTTGATGACCATTTTCTTCAGCTTTTTCAACTTCTATTTCATCCGGAAAAAACTCAACTTTTAATTGAAAACGAACTTTACCGGTTTGCCATTCTCCACTCGGTTGAAGAATTGAACATTCTGTTCCTTCATTACACCATTCTTCATGAAATTCAGAAATATCTTGATGTTTCTTATCTGGATTAATGTGCAGATTGTTTTTTATATGACTGTAAAATTCATTCCGACGATCATAAAGAAACTTATTAAGTTTTTCATTTAAACCTGTAATCACAAAAGCTTCATCATCAATCCGAAGAACATAATCCTCATGATTTGAAAGTTCAATTTTTTCTCTATTTTCCATTGTTTGTAACTCCTTGATCAGTAATTAGTGTTAAAAGAGGCGCTTAAGGAAAACGCCTCAATTGAATTAGATGTCAGTTAAAATGAGTTCAGCATCCTCTTTCTGATGGTTATTCACAGATTCATCAGTTTCCAATTCCATAGAATTTGCATTCATTGAAAACGGTAAAATCTGTAAATCTGATGCTTGAATTAACGGTAACATTTGCCGATCTAAATTCATGGCTTCCAAACATTGATTGACGGTTGAAACTGCTTCGTTGTAAATTGCAATTTTCTCCTGTAAATCAACTTTAAGGGTTTCATTGAGATGAAGTTGTTTTTCAGCTTCCTTATCCAATACTTTCGCTAAATGTTCACAAGCTTGATCGTGTTGTTTTAGGATATGATCAGCTAAACTTGTTGCCGGTTCTAATAAGTGATGAATTAGAGTTTTGTTGACTTTTGGACGGAAAGTATGCAAGATAGTTTCGCCAATTTTGGGGTCAAAATCAATCTTTAATAATTGCCGAATAGCAGGTTCTGCTTTTACCATACTTTCATAGTCATAACCGCGACAAGCTTCTTGTAAAACCTGACGCAGTTGAAAGACAGAAACGGTTCCTTCTGAATAAAATTCAGGACGTTCTCGAATATAGCGATCGCATTCTGTTTTAGCTGCGTTAATGATGGCTTTTAGGGTTAACTCCTGCCACTGTTTGATACTGGCTTCGATGCCTCCATCATTCCCTAATAAATGATAGAGTTGATGATAATAACTGGCTTGCCGTACCCGTTCTAATAACTGGGTAAAGAAGTGAGTGATTAATTCTTTAGAAGCCTCAATTAAGACCTCTTCTAACTCATTGGCTAAGTAATAAAAGGCTTCGGCTAAAATACCAGACACAGGAACAACGGCATGGCGTTTATGACTAGCTTGGGCGCGTTTATGGGTTTCACCCACAGAGAATTGATTAATCAATTCATCTAAACGGTTAACCATGCGTTTTTTTAAGTAATTGAAATTTTTTTCAAACCCAAGATTTTCATTACTAGCAACGACTTGATTCAGTTCTTTTTCAATCTGTTGACAAAATGCATCTCCGATTTGTTTCAGTTCAAGATTCAGTTGTTTGAGTTTCTGTTCTTTAAGGGCATCAACTTCACGGGGTTGACTTTCTAATTCTCGCCATACTTTTAAATAAGCCTCTCGTAAACTGATACAAATCGGATGTAAATCATTGACTAATGCTGTAAATAATTGAGGTTTCTTTTCTTCCGTGAGATAGCGGTTCATTGCGATACGAAAATCTTCAACGCCGCTTTCTTGCGTCAAATGAGATAAAACTGATTTGCCTAAATGATTCAAAATTTCAGTATATTTTTCATTGGGATGATCTGCAATTAAAACCCGTGTTGGAATGGGAAATTGACTGGAGGGTAAGCGCCCCGAAACTAAACAATAACGGTTAAATTCATTCACAAATTGAGGCGTATTTTCAGTTAAACTCTCACTCTCAACCGCCTCTGCAAAAATTGAATTTAATCCCCACCGATCTTCAGTATTGGTATGTTGTTGAACCTGTTGACTATAAAACCCTAAAAGTCCACTGGTTTTATAAATGCGAGTGGTATCTTGAAACTGGGTTTTAATTTGATAGTCTAGACGATTTTTCAACTCTTGATCAAACCAAGTCTGATCGATATGATTGAAGATATAAAAAACGCGATCGCGAATAGATGAACTCTTTTGAATTTTTTCTAAGAGTTCGGTTTCTTCAACCGTTAATTCTCCAGTAGAAGCCGTTCGCAATACAAAAACAACGGCGGAAGTGTCGGGATTTTCAATTTTATTGTAGGCAATTTCAGCATCTTTTTGAACCGGGGCATCAATTCCCGGTGTATCGATAATAATATTGCCATCTTTTAAGAGAGGATGATAACAATAATAATCAATCCGCTTCAGGACGGCACTATTATGACTACGACGGGCATATTGAGCCGCTTCTTCAATGTTAGAAACGTTAAATTCTTCCATGGAATAAGTGGCATTATTTAAGGTTTGAATCCGCTCTCGGTTGGCTACAAATCCTGCTAATAAAAGTTCTAATGCTTTGGCTTGTTTAGCGCGTTCTGAACGGGCTTCACCTTTTTCTAATTCAATAATATTTTGAGCTTGTTGTTGCAGAGATTGAATGTCCTGACTATCATTAATATTCTCAATTTCTGATAACTGTAACTGTTCACATAATTGTTTGACTTGTTCTCGAACTTCCACCTCACTTAAAAAGGTTAAAATGACCCGTTCTTCATGAGCTTCTGCATAGCGAATATAACATTCTGTGCCAGTGGCGTGTCCTTGAGCGCTGTAGAGTAATTTTCGCCCCAGTAACGCATTAATTAACATGGATTTCCCAGCACTAAAAGCACCTGCAAACACAATTTCAAAGGTCGGAGAAATCACTTTATCCAGGGCAAAACGCACTGAACTGACATCGAGTTGACGCAGGGTGGAATCTTGACGCAATAATTGTAATAATGACTCAACTTGTGCTTGTAAAGCAGTGGTTTGAGAAGGTTGTAAATTCATGATAGAGGCAAACTCCAATCGGATTTATTTTTAGAATGCCCCTGATTTCAGATTTCTGATTCATGAACGATCCAATTTCAACTTGAATTTTCTGTATTGTTACGCAAGATGGGATATTGACACTCTCACTGAGTTCCTTCTTTCCGGTATGAGTTCCGCACTGAGGACAAATCTGACTTGTGCCGTTGGGATCAACTTTGGCGAAGTAGACCCCACGTTTCCAGCACACCCATTTGAGGGTTTCCAGGAAGCTACCCCAGGCAGGATCCAAACAATGCCTTGCCAACATCCCGCAACTCGTTGCTTTGAGGTTCAAGTCCTCAGCAAAGACCATCCCGGCATTGTCGCAAAGTTTGTGAGCCGTCAAGTTCAGCAGATCTACATTCTAACAGATAGGTTAAATCTGTTAGAACTTGTAGATTATTGCCAATCATCGCGGCATCAAGCCCCTTGCTTGGCGCGATTTTCATCCCGACGCTCATGCTTCGCGTATGGAGCGGGACTTCCCATCTAGGAGTTAAAATCCCATCATTTGGGCAACCGCTTCTAAATTAGCTGCAATGCCAGATTTAACGGGGTTACCGCTGTGGTTAATCGCCGTATCGGGATCTTTGAGACCATTCCCGGTTAACACACAAACAATGGTTGCCCCTTCCGGCACTTGATCTTTGACTTTCAGTAAACCCGCAACAGAAGCAGCACTGGCTGGTTCACAGAAAATGCCTTCTTCCCCTGCTAAAATCCGGTAAGCGGCTAAAATTTCTTCATCCGTTACCGCTGCAAATGCCCCTTGACTGGCTTCCTGGGCGGCAATAGCCTTTTCCCAACTGGCAGGGTTCCCAATGCGAATGGCAGTGGCGAGGGTATCTGGAGATGCAATGGGATGACCGTGAACAATGGGGGCTGCACCGGCTGCTTGAAATCCCATCATTTTCGGTAAGCGATCGCATTGACCTTCCCTATGATACTGACAAAATCCCATCCAGTAGGCGGTAATATTGCCGGCATTCCCCACGGGGATACACAGCCAGTCAGGGGAGTCTCCTAAAGCATCGACAATTTCAAACGCCCCGGTTTTCTGGCCTTCAAGGCGATAGGGGTTGACGGAATTGACAAGGGTAACGGGATAATGGGCAGCAACGTCCTGCACAATGGTTAAGGCTTGGTCAAAATTGCCATCAATGGCAATCACTTCTGCGCCGTATAATAGGGCTTGAGCCAGTTTACCGAGGGCAACATAGCCATCGGGAATCACTACAAAAGCTTTCATCCCAGCGCGTTTGGCATAAGCAGCAGCGGCGGCTGAAGTATTACCAGTACTGGCACAAATCACGGCTTTAGCCCCTTCTTCCTTAGCCTTAGAGACCGCCATCGTCATGCCGCGATCTTTAAAGCTGCCTGTGGGATTGAGTCCATCATACTTGACATAAACCTGTACGGATTTACCAATGATGTTGGCAATGCTAGGAACTGGTAACAGGGGGGTATTGCCTTCTTGTAAGGTAACCACTGGAGTCGCATCGGTTACAGGAAGATAGGCACGGTAGGCTTCAATCAGTCCAGGCCAGCAGTTGAGGCGAGATTTCGTTCTGTTTAAACTCAGGGTCATGGTCATAGTGTTAAGAATGTTAAAGGTAATTCGGTTACACTGAATCGATATTGTTCTCTATCTCTATTGTCAGCCAAGACTTTCACTTCACCAAGCACAATCTGCCATCCCCTTGACAAAAAAGGGGGTTCAGTGCAATCCTTGTTTAGCTCAAAATTTTCCTGATTGTTCGACGAGCTACTGAACACCTCTTAACTTTTTGTTAACAATTGTTTACTTGTAAGTTACGATATAGTTAAGATTTGTAAGTTAAGTATAGATGCCTAGTCAACTACTCATGTCAACTCGTTCATCTACTCTGTCTCCGACAACGCCTGCCGAGATAGCTCAGGGTCACAATCAATCTTATTCCAAGGCTGAAACGATGATGAAGTCTGTTTATAGCGTCGATCAACAAGTGAAGTTTTTGCATCTGCAAGCCGAGGTAGAGACGTTACTCTTGCGTCTGCAAACCCTGAAGCAACAGCGCGCTGAGGTTTCCTCTCAATCCAAAGTCTAACTCAGAGTTAGTTTTTGGAAGGCTAAGGCAACAGTTGCATACAAAACACCAATAATAATCAATTTAAATCAGAAAAACCTTTAACGTTTAACTCAGTTAATGTTAAACGTCACTCCATCCCACCTCTGTTTAGCCTCAGCCAGTTCTAGAATTTCAACATGAAATAATACTGCTCAACTATTGAGTAAAAATCAGGCATTGTCTACTGTTTTTAATCTAAGACAATGCCTTAATTGATTGGGTTTAAGCGGAATTCAAAAGAGGGCTGTACTCAGTGCCCTCAAAATCAGGGTGATTTGATTTTTCCAATTGTTGCGTTTTAATCAGGTTAAGCTAGGCTAAAGAGTAACTGAGGAACAACTGAAGCGACGATCTGGAGTAAGAAGATAGCAATAATTGGAGAAAAATCAATTCCCCCTAAAGGCGGAATAAAAGAACGGAAAATATTCAGATAGGGATCGGTCAACTGGGTGAGGATCGACCAGGGTGAACTGTATAAATCAACATTAGGAAACCAGCTTAACAGAATCCTAATAAAGATTAGAACCATGTAGATTTGCAGGAATTGGGAGACGGTTTGGGCTAATAGAAGTAAAGGAGAACTCATTGATTTTAATTAACCTGATGCTAAACTTTAAAAATTACATTGAGCTTTAGTGTAGCATATTTGTCTGCAACTATTTTGGCTCAACCCTCATCACCGAAAGACCGATTTGACTTTTCCACCATGGCATTACCATTGACCGTATCAAGCTGATGACGGACATCGTCAATGGCTTGGTTAAGTTGAGCGATTTTATCTTCTAAACTCAACCGTGCTGTTTCGATATTTTCCGACTCAAATGAGTTAGAGGGCTGGCGGTTTAACTCTGAACGCTGTGGGGTGGATGTCTCTTTTGAGAGACGGGAAGATAGCACAACCCCTAGCACCCCTCCCACTAAACCGCCTAAAAGACTACCAACCACTAACCCACTGGTAAATCCATCTCGATTGCTCATAGGACTCGATTGATTCGCTAATTCTTTTATTGTACAGTGCTGTTACGGGAAATCATCCCAATTCTGGTGCAGCACAGCACAGTCCATCTCGAGAGGGATTTGATCTAGGTTCCAAACGTGCGATCGCCTGCATCTCCTAACCCAGGAACAATATATCCTTTACTATTAACTCCTTCATCAATGATGGCGCTATAAATGCTTAAACTGGGATAGGCTTGACTTAAGCGTTGTAAAGCGGGTGGGGCAGACACAATAGAAATAATTCGCACCAAAGCGGGATCAATTTGTCGTTGGGTGAGTTCGGCCATAGTTGCCATGATGGTTCCCCCTGTGGCTAACATCGGTTCGCTGACAATGACTCGGGTTTCGGGTGCAAACTGAGGCGGCAACTTATTTAAATAGCTGCTACATTCTAGGGTTTCTTCGTTACGAACCATGCCCAGATGATACACCGCAGCAGCAGGAACCACCCCTTGAATGCCTTCCATTAAGGCTAAACCCGCTCGTAAAACGGGAACAACAGCAATGGGAACAGTGGGATTAACATAGGTCGCGGCACATTCTGTTAAGGGCGTTTGTACCGTCGTTTCAATCGTGGGTAACCAATCTCGCGCCGCTTCATAAGTCAGCCAACGGCCTAATTCTATCATCGCTGTCCGAAATAAAGCAGGGGGTGTGGCCGCATCACGGGCGATCGCCAGCCAATGTTTAACTAACGGATGAGGCGGAACAAATATACGCAGTTGTTGAGTCATTACCAGGTCATCTTGAATCAGATCGGCAAAAAAAGCCTCAACTATCATAGCATTGCCGCTTTCACCTCTCCTCTATCCGCTCAAACCGTTGCTATTCTTACATCCTAGCTCCTTCTGATCAAAAGATTTATGGATAAATGGATACGGAGGTCTTAAGTTGGGGAATTTAAACCTATAGCAGTGAGCGCTAATTTGTTTACAGTTTACAGCTTGGGTGCGTCACTGACGCACCCAACAATCTGATAATATCTCAAGAGATTAACGAGCAGCGCTATAACCTATGGGACTCAAAAAATTGAAGATCAAAAAAAATCATTGTAGAATAGCCCTATCTATTTCCCATCCATCCATAAAAACCTACTGAAAGTGGGTTGACATCCGTTAGGACAACTCCGATGTCGTGGAGTAGGTATTGTGTTGAATCTCAAGCCGATGGGAAAGGTGCGCTGTACATCCAGTTCAGTTGATCCTGTATAGAGAAAGCCAGAGTTACACTGATCTCGATACGATCAGTCAGTTATGGGAGAAAAACCATGCCAGTCCTCTTATCACTAACCAAGTTCTTAATGTTTTTTTTAGTCGGTGCTCTCTTCTGGATCTGGGAAACCCGAGATCCATTAGATCAGATTGACTATAAAGCTCAATTACCAGGAGAAGGAAAAAGGTTATTTTTAATTTTCTTGTTTCATTACATCACTTTTTGCGTCTTCGCTTTAATTGGGGAAGTGTTTATTCCCTCTTCAATATGGCAAAATGTCGGTTTAGGCGGTGTTTTGTCCCTCCCCGTATGGCAACGGCTGATCATGGCTTATCTGGTAGCTGACTTCAGCTACTATCTCGTCCATCGCGCTCAACATCATACTAAATTTATGTGGCTGACCCATCGATGGCATCACACTCAAGAACCGTTTTGGTGGCTTTCTGGTATGAGAGACAGTTTAGCGGGATCGGTGATTTACAGAATCTTTTTCTTTGGATGGTTCCCGTTGTTTGCTATTCCCGCACCCATTCTGTTTGTGGTGGGTTTACATTATGCTCTTCATGTCATCTGGACTCATATTAACGTCAGGGGTCAAGCTTGGATGGGAATTGTCGAGTTAGTTTATGCCACACCCCGTTCTCACATTATCCATCATGCTTCTCCAGGCAATAACTTAGGCAATATGTTATTGATTTGGGATCGCATTTTTGGCACTTATATCGAACCAGGAACCATTGAAATTAATTTAGAACGAATTAGTTCTGGTGAGGCAGAAACAGCCCCCATGATTTTAGGAATATAGGGTTCAACAGCAAACATGATCTCAACCCAATATTAGGAGAAACTGGACTTTGTTGAATGCCTGCCTGCAATCAAGTTGGATCATCGCTAATACGGGAGAAAAGTTAGAAGTTATCTTAAATCCTTTTCAACTCTATACTGTACCGATTCAGGATTGGATTAACACCGCTGTTAATCTACTGGTGACTCACTTTCGCCCGTTTTTCCAGACGATTCGCTATCCCTTCAGCGTCACCCTCGATGGCATTGAAGGGGTATTTATTACGATTCCGCCATTAATTTTATTGCCGATTTTAGGCTTAATCATCTGGCAATTGGCTGGGGGAAAAATTGCGGTTTATAGTGTCATTGCCCTGATTGTCCTCGGTTTTCTGGGGGTTTGGGAACAAACCATGATGACCCTGTCTTTGATGGTAACTGCCGTTTTATTTTGTGCCGCCATTGGCATTCCGGTTGGTATTGCCTGTGCCAGTAGCGATCGCGTTGAACAAAGTGTTAGACCTGTACTAGATTTTATGCAAACCCTACCCCTGTTTGTCTATCTAGTACCCGTAGTGATGCTATTTGGTATTGGTAAAGTCTCAGGGGTAATTGCTACGTTAGTAGTGGCGATGCCACCATTAATTCGTCTGACTAATTTAGGCATTCGTCAGGTCTCAACGGAGGTGGTGGAAGCTGCTGTTGCCTTTGGTTCTACCCCCAGACAAGTGTTGTGGGAAGTGTTATTACCTTTAGCCATGCCTACCATCTTAACAGGGTTAAACCAGACGATTATGGCGGCTTTATCGATGAGCGTGGTGACTTCGATGATTGCAGTCCAAGGACTAGGAATGATGGTATTACAAGGAACAGGTAGTTTGGATGTGGGACTGGCAGCTGTGGGAGGATTGGGGATTGCTTTAATTGCGATTATGTTGGATCGAATTACTCAAGCTATCGGTCAAGCGGATCGCCACACCCCGTGGCTGAATCGAGGACCCATTGGTATGGTATGCTTTCGGTGGATTGCTCGTAAACCCAAGAAATATCCAGTTTAAATTGATGTTAAATCCATCACAATCGCAACAACACACTGTAGTACTGTGGTCACCGCCAAGATCTCGATCCACCCTATTCGAGAAAACATTTCTACAACGTCCCGATACAACCGTAATTCATGAACCTTTTTGTGGGGTTTATTATCTGAGTCGGTGGCGACGTTCCCATGAAGAAGGGGAGGATCCAGAAATGCTAGATTATGGTCCTCAAGCAGCATTACGGCAAATTCAATCCCCTCAAACTCCTTTGATCTTTGTTAAGGAAATTGCCTTTGAGATGTTACCGTATATTGATTACAGTTTCTTTCAAACGGTAACAAATACGTTCCTCATCCGTCCCCCCCATGAAACCATTGCTTCGATTTATAAGGGTGGTAGAATAGTTTTTACTGAAGAAGAGTTTGGCTTCACTGCCCTGGAAACTATCTTTGAGATCGTCACAGAAAAATTGGGGTATGAACCTATTGTGGTTGAAACCAATCACTTTTGTAGCCAACCTCAAGATATTCTGAACCGTTATTGCGATCGCATTGGCGTTGAATTTGAACCGATCATGTTGGGTTTTAAAATTCACGAATTGCCGTTAATGCCTTACCAAATTCCTTTTCGATCTTGGTGGGAAAAAGTAGAAAAAAGTACCGATGTTTTGCCCCCAACCCAGGTTGAACGCAACATTCGTCCAGAACATCAAGAGATTGTTAAACGGGCTGAAAAAATTTATGAAAAATTAGTAAATTTTGCACTTTAAATGTTATGATTAACGATATTAAATTCAGGTTAAAACCTAACAACCTTTCCATCACTTTAGGGGGTTTAACTCAATGATTAATACTTTAATCGGATGGTCGATCTTTTTTGGTGCGGGTGTCCTATTTTTTATGTGGGAAACTCGAGATTCTGCACGATCCATTAAATATAGTGCTGAATTCCTCAAGGAATTTAAATATATAGTCATCTCTTTTGTGATTGCGATTATCGCATTTTATTGCTTTGAATTTTTGGGGTCAATTGTTGCACCCTCTCTTCCATCTGCCATTACAGAGTCAGTATTTTGGACAAGTATTATCTCTTTGCCTGTGTGGATAAGATTTATTATGGCTTATCTGTTAAGAGATTTCACTTACTATATCGGTCATCGGATTATGCACCGAACTTTTTTATGGCAAACCCATAAATTTCATCATTCTAGTCAGGAGTTGTGGTGGCTGATTTCCCCTAAAGATAGCTTAACAAATCTGCTCGTTGCTAGTATTGGATTTGTCTGGTACACTGTGCTGAATATTCCGCCAGAATTAGCGACAAATTTGATCTTTTTTGAGTATATTTTCCAAACTTGGGTACATATTAATGTCGCACCCCAGCCTTGGATGGAAGTGATGGAACTTGTTTTTGTTACCCCTCGCTTTCATGCCATTCATCACATGGTGCGCCCTGAAATTCGAGGTATGAATTTAGGCGGTTTTTTCACATTTTATGATCGGATGTTTGGCACTTATGTTGACCCAGCAACCATTGATCCTAAACAAGAAGAATATGGCATAGGCGATGAGCCGGTTACCCTGAGAATGATGGTGGGAATTTAGAGTGTTATTTGTGATTTGTTGTTAGTCATTCGTCCAGTTTATCGATCATCTTGTAAAGACGTTAAATTTAACGTCTTTACACAGGTTTCTAATTGTTAATCCAGTGATACTAAAATCTTAGTATTGTATAAGTTGGGTTAGGTACGGCAAGACTTTTTATGAAAAACTGACAAGTTTTTATTCGCACTGTAACCCGCCCGATCAAAACTTGTAACGCTTTATAGATTTTACACCGAAATGTCAGGAGAGCCAAAATAGACTCAAAATCAATTATTCAAGTTGTTTCAACATCCCATTCAAAGTCGCGGCAGATTCAGCAATTGAACGTCTGACTTCTTCCGGGATAGCTAAGTAACTTCTGGGTCGATCTGGATCAACATCAAAGTTGCATATTCCTTCAAAGAACTGACGAATGAGATCAATTCGATACCCGCCAGATGTCAGCAAAGGTAAAGCATCTTTTTGAATCACTTTTAACAATTCCTGTCTGTGACTTGTCATTCGCAGCGAACTAAACAGCGGAAACGCAATTTCTAAGGCTTCTAATACTCCTTCTTCCTCGCCTTGATAATACCATTCAAAATCAAAATCAATCATCCAAACATTGCCTTGGGAATCTATTAATTCATTAGGACCCCAACGATCACTATACACAATACCTTTACTGTGAGCTAAATGCAGTTGCTTCAAAACGTGGGGAAGAACCTCTACTTCTCCCGCTTCTACATGCTCTAAAAAGCTTTTACCTTCTATATATTCACTCAGCATCCAATCCCGATCAAAATCAATGATTTTTGGGACTGGCAAACCAATTCCTAATGCCTGGTTTATAAAATCAATTTCTTCAGTAATAGTTCGGATTCTAAATCCTCCTCCAATTTCATAAAAACCAATATACTTAAACATACAGTTCATGTATTCTTCGAGTTCTTCTAAAGAAAGATCTCGTCTGGCGCGAAAAATATAGCGATCATCAACCGTGGTAATTAATAAGGTGTGATTGAGGGTTCCTTTCAAAGAGGTTTTTTCAATCTGTGCCGTCTCACCATTGGGCAATTTAGCCAAGGCAAGTTCTAGGCTTTGTGCAATATTTTCAGGGAGTTCTAGTCTTGAATTTGTATCCGTTATATATCCCATTTTTTCCCTCTATATTTGAAGTGTGTTGTTTCATAAAAATAGGCGAATCAGCAATAATCAAGTTCCATATTGACACTATTTAAACTGAGTATTGCTTGATGTTGAATGTTAAGGACAGACTTAAACTTTAGCCGCAATAATTGCCCTAGAGTTATAACTATTTTTTGTAAAAAAAGAAGATAGATGCTCTTCTTTAAAGAGTTAGGTACTATTTCCTGCGTGAGTGACGAATATACCGCTATCTCACCGATTGGGCAGATTTTGTAACGGCGAGATGAGTTAAAAACTTTTAGGTTTTTTAGGATTGATTATTTTAACTTTAAAGATTAAATCATGTTAAGTTAATTTTGAGTTAAAATTTAATATTTTTTTTATATTTAGTGAGAGTATAGCGTTCCAAAATAGATACATTCCAGTAAGCAAAAGAGTTACAAGCTTTATCGTCCCAGGTGTTTCCCGTTAAAACCTGAGTTCAGGATCAGCTAAAACCCTTATGCTTTCGTAGCAGTTGTCAAAAAATTGCCTTAACCTAGACTAATTTTGAGTTAAGACATGGTTATAAATCTTGCGTTGTGGCAGCCTCAACCCAACTTTCAAATTCTTGTTGATGATTTTTCACCCATTCTTCCGCCCGCTGACGCACTTTTTTAGGGTCACTTTCCCCTTCATAAATCCGATATAATTCAGCCCCTAAATCTTCAGGTGGAATTTGAATTTGTTCTAATAATTTTTTAGCAGAGGGGTTAGCCGTTAAAAAGTCTTGATGGGCAACAACGCGATAATTATCGACTAAAAATCCTAAATTTTTTCCATCAGCAGAGGTGTCTTCAGCCGTATAATTTCCTACTGCTTCCGGCACCGCTGTAAAGGGTACTTCTAACCACACGACATCTTGATTGAGTTTAAGTAATGTATTTTGCCATGAAGGGGTCCAGCTAAAGAAAAGAACAGGTTCCCCTTGTTGATAACGGGCAACGACATCGGCTAACAGGGCGTGCATATCCGCCTGATCTTGTTCTACAGTATCTTCTAAACCATAAGCTTCTAAATGATGGGAAATATCTTCATGACAACCCGAACCGGCTGGACAACCGGATAAATTGGCTTTGCCATCTCCATCGGTATCAAAAAGTTTGGCAATTTCAGGGTCTTTGAGTTGCTCAATATTGGTAATTTTATACTGTTGGGCGGTCTTTTGATCGATTTGATAACCTTGTAAAATATTGGGGGTAATTAATCCCAAAACTTCTATGTTTTTAGCAATGTTATTCTTATTTATAAACTGATTATACGAATCTAAATGAGTGGGAGAAAAGTCAACATCATCACTGGCGATCGCCGCATACATTAAAGCGGGATTGAGTTGACGCAGTTCAACTTGATACCCTAATTTTTCTAAGGCAATCGTAAAAATTTCTGCCATAAATTGCTGTCCGGGAGTATTATGGGCTAAAGTAACCGTTACTCCTTCTCCGGGCAAAGTTGAGGTTAATTCAGTTGCCGTTGGAGATGAATTTTCAGCGGTGTTGAGGCTGGATGGAGGATTAGACTGACAAGCGGTTAATCCGATTAATACTAAGGGGAAGAGTAAATCTAAAATTTTATTTTTCATCAGAAATAGTCAGTGTATGGAAAGCTAAGTAGATTTTTTAGCCGTTTTCAACAAATTCCCAAGTTCTGAAAGGGACAGCTTCAGAGATTGAACGTATGCCTCGGCTTGACCCAATTGACTGGTAATACAGAAGATCATTTGATCCGGTTCAATGATATAGCTGATGCCGTAACCGTTTTTCATCGGTGGCGGGACAAAGATAAAAGCAGCGATCCCCATTCCAGCCGCTAAGCTACTCGTCCAAATTCGAGGTTGAGTGAAAACTTGAGTATAAGCATAATCGTTAAAAATTTCAGGGATAATTCCTTGAGAATGGGCAAGGCTTTTGAGGGCTAGTAAATGATCGTCAACATTCTGTCCTTGTTTACAGTCTAATAATCGCCGCAGATGGGCAACGATGGCAGCATTCAGGGTAGAATACTGAATCTCTGGGGAATGGGCTTGAATGAAAGCCTGGATGAATTCTACAGACTCGGCGGTAACTGTTCGGACATCTTCAAAGCGTCCCTGTTGGAAATGGCGAATATGCACCGACTCCGTGACACAAACGGTTTCATCGTGTAAACGAGTATAAGCCAGTTGAAAGGCCAGTTGAATAATCCCATCGACATTCAGGGTCTGTTGTCGGAGAAAGTCCGCCCCAAATTCAGTAAATTCCAAGACTTGTGTCTGATTTTGCCCCATCAACTGTTGCAGATCGGCTGAGGCTTGTTCAATTTCTGCGACAATCTCTGGGGTTAATCTCCATTTTAAGGGGATCGGGGGTTCGAGGGGGATTCCTGTTTGTCCCGTTTCATCCGGTGGCTGATTGAGGGTACTCGTCATCCGCATGACCGTATAGCCATCAAATCCGGTATGTTCAATGTTGATAGCAGCTTGGGCGTTTGCTGTCACGATCAGTTGTATGGGTTTATCAAACCAACGATTTTTGCCATTGCTATAAAATGCATTTTCTAAGGCGGCGGTTAAATCCTCCGGTATGGTTTCATCTAAACAGACGACAAATAACGCCTGATCTAACCATTCCAGAGACTGGGCATTTTCTGGCGCAAAAGTCGTCATATAAGAACGCAATACAGCCCATTGGGTTCGGGGTAAGGTGGTTAATACACCGATACCAGGCGCGTCGGGAGTCCTCTGTTCAACGATCCAGTCGAGTTGTTGTTGAATGTCTTCTAGAGTTGGCAGTTGTTCGGCTTGAATCAGCTTTAAGGCATAAAATTGATGGTGTCGGATGACGATAATATGATTTGGATTTTCAGCCATCACCACACTATCGCGTTTTAAACCCGGAAGACGCGATCGCCCAAATAGGTGATTATATTGAACCATACACAGGGGGGGACGGTTGATTTGAAATAGATCTCGATCCGGCTCTAGGGCGTGATGCTTGATATTCCAGTAAAATTTCAGTAAATTAAAAATCAGGGTTGCTGCTCGCTGAGTTTGAGATTGAGTCGGCTGTGGTGAGACCGATGACAACACTTGGGCAATATTAGTCTTTTTGACTAAGGGTAATCGGGCATCGAGAAAGCGTTCATCAAGAAATTCGTTGATGTAGCTGGTGGCAGTGGAAGCCGCGATCATTTCTAACTGTTTTTGAAGTTTGGGTCCATCTCCCTGTAAAAAGTCCGTCACTGCTGCGGTTGTCGAAGTCAATTGTGCTTCATTCAATAAGGGTTTAACGCGATCCAAATAACGGGAACAGGTGGCTTGCAGTTGGGGTAAAGGCTGTTGAGGAAGGGAGTCTTGGAATTGATACACAGTTACAGGATTCCGTTACAAAAAGTTTTGTTAGAGAATGGTATCAGTTGAAACAATCTATCACCATCCTATCCGTCTATTCTGGCTATTTTATAATCATTTTTTGACATCAATGAGTTTTATGTAGAAAAATTAATTTTTGCAAAAATATTCACTTTTGAACACTCACCTATTCTGGGATTAATGTAATTCAAATTGTAATATAAAAGTAAGCTTGAAGATCGAGTATTTTTTTTGTAAGATTCCAGCTAAGTTTGATAGATTTCCTGATATTTTAGAGAAAAATTGTTGTTATGGGTTCAATCTTAAGATGACATTATCAGAAACTATTCCTGAAAAAAATATGGGTGAGATGATGAGACAAGATCTTCATCAATCCTTGAATAAGAATTATATCGACCCCTCAAAACTGAGTGTATTTCAGCGGATTTTATTGACGACTGATGGCACACTAACAGAAATATTAGCAGCCTATCTATTTGAAGAAATTAAGGTGGTGAAGTTATCTGAAAATTTGATTAAAACACCTGAAGACATACCGCAACTTGAGATTAAGCAGGAAAGTGAAGTCATTGACCGAAAAATACTACTTCAAGGTAAAATCAGCCATAAGAATTTCATCTATGCTGAATCAGTGATTATTCCTGATCGACTCGATGAACGGTTTAAGGATGAACTGTTACACTCTAAAACATCCCTAGGGAGGCTGTGGTTAAAATATAAAGTTGAGACTTATAAAGAAATTATAGATTCCAGTAAAGAACCTGCAGACAAGTTTTCAGCTTATTTTCCAGTCGCCTCTGGAGAATATATGTTATCTCGAAGTTATCGTGTATTTTCTCAGGGTCAACTGATTATGATGATTACTGAAAAATTTCCTGAAAGCTATTTTGTTAAGGGGATTTAAGCGAGGAGTTGTGATTTATGAATCAACCATCATTTCCATTTGTTAATCAATCTAATCATACCTCAAAAGATGTCGAAAAATATTACGAGAAATGGACGGATGAATATATTGAGTTTGGTAACGTTTGGCAGAGCTTGCTGACTCCAAATGTTGAGGATATGATTGGCTATATTGCCAATGTCATCGGCATCAAAGAAGGGATGAAAGTGCTAGACGCAGGCTGTGGAGTTTGTGGCCCAGCCATTATTCTGGCAGAAAAATATCAAATTCATATTGAAGCCATTACCCATTCAGAGAAGCAAGTCCAATATAGCAATAAAAACATTAAAAATAGCCAATTAAAAGGGACAATAAACGTTGGCAAAGGGGATTATCATTATTTAGAAGAATATTATCAACCTGAAGAATTTGATGTCGTTTTTTTCTTAGAATCCCTACATAACTCCTGTCAACCTGAACCAGTGATTCAGTCAGTGAGAAAAGTATTAAAACCGGGAGGAATTCTTTACATTAAAGATGCCTATAGAAAATCTAAAACAATGACTTCACAATGGATGAAAGATCAAATTGAGTCCGTAGAACGTCAATTTTTGATGAGACTGAGAACAGTGGGAGAAATGATTGATATTTTAGGAGAATGTGGCTTTGAGTTAATCTTTTGTCGGCAGCCGGAAATTGAAGCCAGTTGTGAGGCAAATCGAAAATTTGTCGCCAGCAAACATCCTAATTTGTATCTAAAAAAGCCAGAAACGATTGAAACCCAGGAAGATCAACAGGATTTTAATCAGTTTCTTGAAATTAAAGCCATAAAATCTTAAGGATTAACTCTATATGATTGTTCTATAGTTTGTTAATCAAGTTAAAATCGCTTCAGCTTGAAATGATGATAACAACTGACTCTGTTTTACTCAATAACTGGCATCCGGTGGCGAAGGTAGAAGATTGTTCACCCGGAACAATAATAGCCACTCGTTTATTAGGGGAAGATCTGGTGGTTTGGCGACCAGAAGAACCCCAAGCACCGATCCAAGTTTGGCAAGATTATTGTCCCCATCGGGGTGCCTGTCTGTCCTTGGGTCAGGTGAGCAACAATACTCTCGTCTGTGCCTATCATGGCTGGGAATACGATACATCCGGTCAATGTGTTTGCATTCCCGCCCACCCCACCCAAAAGCCGCCCACGGGGGCACGGATCAAAACCTATCATTGTCGTGAACGGTATGGTTTAGTCTGGGTGTGTTTAGGGACACCTACGGTGGATATTCCCCCCTTCCCCGAATGGGATAGCCCTGATTATATCAATAGTATGAGTGGCCCTCATCCCATCAATACTAGTCCATTTCGGATGATGGAAAATGCCATTGATATTGCCCATTTTCCGATTATTCATAAAGGCATTTTAGGCGATCGCCCGACACCCATCGAAGACTATAAAGTCACACAAGATCATGATGGTATCACCATCAGCAAGATGTGTATCTGGCTAGGGATGGGAGAAGGCAATGATCGACCCTTTATGCTGCATAAAAAACTGCAACATCCTTTAGTGGAATATACCGTGATGCAAACGGTTGGGAAGTCTCCTCAAACCCTAATGGTAGACTTGGTGATCATGAGTCCAGTTGAGGAGGAAAAGTGTCTAGTGTGGCTGTTGCATAGCTTAAACCGAACCTATGAAATGCTGGGATCTCAAACCGAGATCCTCGATACCTTAGCCGCTCAAGATAAAATTGTTGCAGAGTCCCAACGGCCTGCCCGTTTGCCGTTATTGCCACGTCGGCAGACAGACATACCCTGGCCAGAAGAATTACACGTCCAAAGCGATCGCGCTTCAGTCGCCTATCGCCGCTGGCTAAACCAACTGGATATTACGTTTGGTGTTTGTTGAATATTACATTTAAGGTTTAGAAATGCGATGGAAGAAATAACGGGTGACTCAGTTCAATCTCAACAGAGTGAATATTACACAATTCTAAAAGCTGGTGAGAGTGAGATCGCGCTAGCACAGGTGCTGTTGAAATACCTTGAACTTGAAGGAGTTAATAAACTCTTTGGTATTCCCAGTACTTCCATGAAGTTTATCTTACATGAACTGAAAAATCAGCGGGACAAATTTAACTATATTATCTGTCGTCAGGAAACTGGGGCGGCATTTATAGCTGATGGATATTTTCGGGTGACTGGGAAGTTGGGGGTATTGTTGGTGGCTTCGGATACGGGTTCTGTTAATGCTTTAATGGGAGCAGTAACCGCTCATCATGACAAATCTGCCCTGTTGTTGGTGAGTGTAGAACCGTCAGCAGAAGCCGATAATCACAGCCATATTTTAGACGAGGTTGCTCTGGGAGACAATATCAATGCCGTGTATCGCAATAGCTGCCAATATAGCGCCCGTGTCGGCACTGTCAACCACTTCCAACCCATTTTAACAGCCGCCCTGCGAACCGCCCTTTCTATCCCCTCTGGAGTGGCTTATATGGGGTTGCCGGATAAGCTAGCAGGAACGCCATTATCCCAGGATATTCTGTTTCCCACAAAACCAGAATATTATCGGGCAATTCCTCAAGCGTCTAGTCCCCAACAGGTACAACAGGCATTTAACACATTAACGACGGCTCAACATCCCTTAATTTTACTGGGAAATGGTTGTCGTATTGCCCTCAGAGATTCCAAAATATTGAAACAATTTCAGGCATTTGTGGAAAAATTTGCCATTGCGGTGATGACGACTCCAGATGCTAAAGGAATTTTCCCAGAAAGTCATCCGTTATCCCTCCGCAATTATGGGGTGAGTGGTTGTCATTGGCCGCAATATTATCTAGAAAATCCCCATTATGACGCATTGATGATATTGGGGTCTGGTTTAGGCCGTTATTCCACCTACAATACCGCTAAGATTCATTCAAAACAGCCTCATCCGTTAATTCCTAACGGCCCTATTATTCAAGTCGATCTCGATCAAACGGCGATCGCCAAAGCGTTTCCGGTACAATTGGGGATTGTTGCCGAAGTAGGAACGGTAATTAACCATTTATTTGAGTTAAGCCAGAAGACTCAACCCGATGAACTGAAGATCGCCCAACGGCAGACATTCATTCAACAGCTTAAACAAACCCATTCTCCCTTCCTTGAACCCGATAAGCGAAAGGCTGACAGTTCGCCTATTTTGCCTCAAAGTTTGATGAAATGTATTAACGATAACGAAACTCTGCGGCAAGGGGGTCATATTTTTGTCGATAGTGGTAATTGTTCCAATTGGGCTTGGCATTACCTCGAACTCGATCCGCCTGTAGAATTTCATATTTCTTCAACCGTTGGGGCGATGGGCTTTGGGACAGCCGCCGCCATTGGCGGAAAACTGGGTCAACCCGATCAAGTTTGTGTTGCCATTACCGGTGATGGTGGCTTCATGATGCAAGGAAACGAGATTTCAACAGCAGCCCAATATCAGGTGGGAGTGGTTTGGGTGGTGCTGTATGATAATGACTTGAACATGATTTCTCAAAGCATGAATCAGTTCTTTCCGGAACCGTCTGTTTGGCAAAACTACTATCAGTTGGGAGAACCGAATTTAGTACAGTTTGCCCAAGGATTAGGTGCAGATACCTATGAAGTTGGCAATCTTGAAGAAATGAAAAAGATATTTGCTGAAGCGATCAAAAAGGCAGATACTGATAAAAAACCTCAGGCGATTATTGTTCCCATTCATTCAGAAGAAATCCCCCCTTGGTAAATGGCTGGAGTTGTTGGCCATTGAAGGCGATCGCCTCATTATTGCAGGTTTATCAATCAGGAGTTGATCAATGCAAACAAATGGATTTGTTACCGTCAGCGGCAAACGGTTTCACTATGCTTGGTTACGGGATAATTGTCTCAATGCTAAAAGTCGTCATCCAGACTCGATGGAAAAACTCGACGATCTCACAGAGCATCCGTTCCCACCCGAACCCAAATCCGTTGAACAACAAGATGGTAATTTGATTATTGAATGGAATGAAAACCCACCCCATCGCAGTGTGTTTCCCATTTCCTGGCTACTGACCCATGCTTGTGATCCTCAACCGGAACCCCTGATAGAGGCAGACACCGTTTTGTGGGACAAAGCCAGTTTAGAAGCGAACCCAGTTCCCTGGCATGATCTTCATCAAGCTGATCCTCAGGTGTGGATGAAACAATTATTGTCTCTCGGATTTGTGATTTTAAGGAATATTTCCTTAGAAGAATTGGATGACTTTATTATGTCTTTTGGCCCGGTTCGCAGTACAGAATATGGTGCCATTATGACTCAGAAAGTGGGGAAAGATTTAGCCGCTACCTCTCATGGTATTCCTCCTCATAATGATCTGACGTTTTGGTACGGACATCGGGTAGTGCAGTTTATTCATTGTGCAGAAAATCAGGCGGCTGGCGGTCAAACCTTTGTGTTAGATGGGTTTCGGGTAGCAATGGACTTTCGTCGAGATCACCCCCGTGAGTTTGAAATTTTGGCAAAAACACCGATACAATTCTGGCGAGTCCAACACGAACATCAATATTTTTTCCGTCCTGTTGGTACCATTATTGAACTCGATTCTCGAGATAAGATTACGGCAATTCGCTATAGCCATAAGAACTGTGCGCCTCAAATTCCTTTTGATCAAATGGGGGATTTTTATCAAGCTTATACCGCTTTTTCTTACTACTTGAATGATTTAAATTATCAATACCGTTTCCGCCTGACAGCAGGAGATTGTTTGTTGATCCAAAACTTCCGAATGTTGCATGGACGTACTGCTTATGATACTTCCACAGGAACCAGAGATTTTCGCGTAGCTTACACAGAATGGGATTACTTTTTAGCCAAATACTTTTATCAGCGAGAGTTTGGTAAAGTTTATAGTCAGGCAAGCTAAGCATTAAAAAAAGAATGAGTTATCAAAGCGTTGTCAAAGCGGCTATTCATCAACAAGCCCCCTTTAATCCTAATCGATTTGTCAAAATTTCTGACCGAAAAGATCAGTGTGATATTCCAGAATCAGCATGGAAGGCATTATTAGAAAATGCTTTTCTACAAACTTGGAAAGGGATACTGTTTGACAAAGGCCCCACTGAGACCATTCTTTATCCCATGTTAATGTATGAATTGCAGCCCAAAACAATTATTGAAATTGGCGCATTAAGTGGAGGGAGTGCAGTTTGGCTAGCGGATCATTTAGAAATGTTTCAAATAGCAGGGTGTGTCTACTCCATTGATATTGATCTGTCTTTGTTAGATGAGAAAGCCAAAATAGATGATCGAGTTCATTTTTTAGAGGGAGATTGTCAGCAGATGGAGGCAATAATGCCGCCCAAAATGTTATCGGAACTGCCTCATCCTTGGCTGATAATTGAAGATGCCCATGCCGATGCTGTCGGAGTGGTTGATTATTTTCATCACAATGGTCTGCAAACGGGAGATTATGTGATTGTTGAAGATACCAATCAAACCATGTGGGAAATAGAATGGGAGGATTGGAATGATGTAGAACTCATCAGCCAAGGACAGCGGAAACTGGGGGACTTAACAAGTTGGTTAATGCGCCATGCCAATGAATATCTGATTGATACTTATTATCAAGATATGTATGGTTATAATGGCTCTAAAAATTGGAATTCTATTCTGAAGAGGGTTTAACTTTTGGGTGCTGCTAGGGACTGTTTTCGCTCCTCTCGTGGTTGTTGGGTAGAATGAAGTTTTGGCGTAGCCAAGCATCGCCAATAACCCAACAAATTGAACGAAGAATGTTGGGCTTCGTCCCTCAACCCAACCTACAATTGATGCTAAAACCTAAAACCTAATCCCAATTCTTAACAAAGTATAAAAAATAAGTTATGTCAGAGGGTCATTCAGGTAAAGTATTGGGGTGCTGAGGAAAAATCTATCCACTTTTCTCAGTTTTTAAAGGAAAAACTCTAAGGTTTTGAAATCGGAGTATGGGTATAGAAACTCAAGCGAGTAAACCAGAGCAACTTCATCCGGCATGGGTTGCGATGCTCGGGGAAATGGAGGCTAGCAATCTTCCTCAAATTTGGCAGCTTCCGGTAACAGAAGCACGCAAGCTAGCCGAAACAGAAGTCAGCGAAGTTCCCTCAAAGACAAAACCGTTATACTCTGTCGAAGATCGAGAAATTCCAAGCGTTGCGGGAAAGATTCCCATCAGAATCTATACACCCCGAGAAGTTCAACCGGATATACCCTTACCTGTTTTAGTTTTCTTTCATGGGGGGGGCTGGGTTGTGGGTGACTTGGATACCTATGATATCCCCTGTCGTTACTTGTGCCATCAAGCGGATTGTATTGTTGTTTCAGTTGATTATCGCTTAGCACCTGAACACAAGTTTCCGGCTGCTGTTGAGGATGCCGGGACAGCAACAGAGTGGGTGGCAGCAAATGCAGCAACTTTTGGGGGAGATCCGACTAGAATTGCGGTGGGAGGGGAAAGCGCTGGGGCTAACCTCGCAACAGTTGTGGCTCAATTGGCTAAAGTCAAGGGTGGCCCTAACTTGGTGTTTCAACTGATGTTGTATCCGCCCATTTATATGGTTCCTCAATTTCCCTCGCGTCAACTGAATGGTCAAGGCTATTTACTCACCACAGAATTTATTAACTGGTGTGAACAGCACTATCTCAACAGTGATGCCGATCGCCTAGATCCTCGCGCTGCACCCGGCTTGACGGAGGATTTAAAGGGTTTACCCCCGGCATTAATCATCACTGCAGGATTTGATCCGTTTGTCGATGAAGGGTATAACTATGCTGAGAAGTTACGGGGGGCTGGAGTGGAGGTGGAATATACCTGTTATGAAGATATGATTCATGGGTTTATCATTTTGTTGGAGGTTACAGAAGGAGGATATCAAGCTTTAGATCAGTCCGCAAAATCCTTACGTCGCGCTTTTGCTTGAAATTCTATACTCCACTACCCCCCTTGCCCCCCAACTTTGGGGGGAACAGTCAAAGTCCCCCAACTTCCCTTTTTAAGGGGGGATCGAGGGGGGATCGGGATTTAGGGGGCAAGGAATTTAGGCATGAGAGTATAAAAAACGGAACAGAAAGATGTTAGAAGAACTGTTGCGAAAAACGGTCGAAAAGTCTCCTTCAAAAACGGCGATTGTTTATGATCGCTTAAGAATCAGTTATCAAGACCTCTATAATCAAATCGGGGGATTGAGTCAAGGTTTAAGTTCTATTGGGATTCAACCGGGAGACTGTGTTGCTATAATTTTGCCCAATAATCCTGAATTTGTTATCTCGTTTTATGCCCTTGCCAAGATCAATGCGATCGCCTTACTCTTAAATCCTTTATTTAAACAAGAAGAACTCAGTTATTATATCCAAGATAGTCAGGTAAAAGCGATTATCACCGACAGTAAACGAGCCGAGATTTGTCAGAATATTATTTCATCTCTTCATTTATCTATTGAATTAATTTGTATTGACACCATTGACTCATCAGAATCATTGATTCGATATTTTAATGACCTAATTTTATCAGAAACTGTAGAGAACGATCGCTCAGCTTCTGCTTTTTCAGGAAATGCAATTTATCAATATTCTTCTGGATCGACGGGGCGACCGAAACGAGTGTGTCGAACCCAATATAATCTATATCATGAAGTCCAAAATCTGGCGGAAACAGCGAAGATTAATGAATCTGATACGATTCTATGTATTGTCCCTTTATATCATGCTCATGGCTTAGGAAACTGCCTGTTAGCAGCCCTTTGTAACGGTGGAACTCTAGTGATTTTAGAACCCGTTTTACAAAATGGAATCCCTGTTGAAGTTCCTTTTGTATTTCGACGGCAACGGGTATTAGAACTATTGGAAAGTGAAACCGTTACAATTTTTCCAGCTGTTCCTTATATTTTCGATATTCTAGCTGGGGCTGGCGATGATATCTCTGTTAATTTATCGACATTAAGATTGTGTTTTTCAGCCGGAAATTTTTTATCTCAAGAAATTTTTGATAAATTTATAGCTCGGTTTGGCATACCAATTCGACAACTGTATGGTTGTACAGAAGCAGGTTCTGTTTCAATCAATTTAGACGAAAACGTTGCCAACACCTCTAATTCAGTTGGAAAGTCATTAAAAAATGTAGAGATTACGATTATTAATAATGAAGAGAAAGAACTTCCTGTAGAAACGATTGGAGAAATTGTTATCAAGAGTGAGGCTTTAACCAAGGGTTATGATAATCGACCTGAGTTAAATCAACAAGCCTTCAAGAACGGTTGTTTTTTAACGGGTGACCTAGGCAAAAAAGATGCAGCCGGTCGTTTATATATTACAGGAAGAAAGAAACTACTCATTGATACTGGTGGCTACAAAGTTGATCCTATAGAAATTGAGGATATCTTAATGACTCATCCCCAAGTTCAAGAAGCGGTGGTAGTCGGTGTTCCGCAAGCCAATGCGGGAGAAATTATTAAAGCAGCTATCGTTCTCGATGAGACAGCAAATGTAACAATAGAAGAGATGTTATCCTTTTGTCAAGAGCGAATGGCAAGCTTTAAAGTTCCAAAAATCATTGACTTTATTGATGAAATCCCCAAAAGTCCTTTGGGTAAGGTTTTAAGAAAAAATCTGGTTTAGTTGAATGAGGAGTAAAAAACATGGAAAATACTGAATTAATTAAAACGCAAACTCAGGATGCCATTCTTGAGACTTTACCCAATATTCATCGAGAACAACTTTCAGATGAGAGCAATATTTTTAATTTGGGATTGGGTTCAATTGATGTGATGACCTTAATTAATAAATTAGAAAATACCTTTGATATTCAATTCTCAACCCATGAAATTAATTTTGATACGTTTCAAAATATTAATACAATTGTTACATTGATTCAACAAAAAAAATATGCTGACAAATAGTGTACACTTTTACACTAAAATAGCAGATAAGCTGAAATTGACAATCTTTGATTTTGATGGACTGTCAACTTTAAAATAGCTGGCTTTTGCTATTAACCCTAAATCTAATTATTCAGACTAAAAATGGTATCGGAAAATTCTCCCTTAACCTCTCAATCTCAAACCCCAGTAGAAGTGGTGTGTTGTGGCACATTATCTGTGATTAAACAAATCGTGGTTGACCAATGGCCGGAACGAAATACCGGTTGCTATTGTAAAGAACAAAAAGATTTAATTGCAGCCGATGCCGCCATGGTGGCTCGAATTTTACGGGGTTGGGATGTAAAAAGTGGTATCATTGGCTCCAGCCTGGGAGAGGATTATATCGGCCGCTGGGTGGTGGAAGAATTTAAACGTTTAGGAATTCTGACTGAAGTCGGCTTGACCAATCAATATCCATCGGGAGTTTCTGTGTTAGTTTCCGACTCAACTGGGGCGCGGACGGGTTTTTGGCCTTCCCCGGAATTAGAACAACAGGTGATTCACAGTTTAGCAACTGCCGATCTTTCACTGTTAAAAGACAGTCGTTTGTTATATGTGGACTGGTATGATCAAGATGCCATTCTTCGCCCCATGGATGAAGCCCGTCAGTTGGGTATTCCTGTCTTCCTCAACTTAGAATCAGGCCATGAAGATTCAGGGATTTTAAGCAACTTTGCAGGACGGGCAACCTTTTGCCAAGCGGTGACCGATGCCGCCCAACGGGGTGACGAGTCTCCCTTTGCGGTGGCGAAAAAGCTACTAGATGCTGGCGCAGAAACGGCTATTATTACGTTAGCCAGTGAGGGTTGTCTGGTGGTGAATAGTCAAGAAATGATTCGGGTATTTGCCCCCTCTATTGAAGTGGTTGACTCTTTAGGGGCAGGTGCAACCTTTTCATCAGGATTCATGTATGGTTATTTACAGGGTTGGAACCTGGAAGAAAGTACCCGGTTTGCCACAGCGGCGGCTTCTATTAAGTGTACCTATGCCGGACTGAAAACCCCGAATATCAATGAATGTAAACAATTGGCAGCCTCTCTCAAGGTGGATTATCCAACAGGGGAATAGTAATTTGTCATTTGTTGTTGGTTCTTAGTTATTTGTTGTTGCAGTTAACAGAGAATGGGGAACAAGGTGCGTTAGTAACGCACCTACTGATTTAATAAATATAGAGTTATGACTGAAACTTTGATTGAAACACCTGTTGAGAATTTTAGCTTTCGCTTTTTGCGCCTAACGGGAATTAACATCATTTCCAATATCTTAGTCCCTGTGGCGGCGATTGTAGATACAGCCTTTTTAGGACACTTGTCAGACATTCGTTATTTAACAGGTGTCGCCATTGGTTCTCTGATTTTCATGTATCTCTACCGAACCTGCAAGTTTCTGCGGATGGCAACCACAGGCCCAACTGCCCAAGCCGTCGGTGCATCTGAGGCGGATAAAGTCTTGCTCATCTTAGTACGGAACTGTTTAATTGCGATTGTTTTAGGGATTTTATTCTTATTATTTCAATATCCCATTCGAGAGTTAGGATTTTGGCTATTAACCGCAGCATCGAATGTTGAAGATGCCGGTAGAGAATATTTCAACACCTGTATTTGGGGGGCACCCGCAGTATTGTGTAACCTGGTATTATTTGGCTGGTTTCTCGGTCGCGAACAAAGTGCTAAAGTGCTAGCAATGACCCTGATTAGCGCCGCTAGCAATATTGTATTAGATTACTTCTTTATTATTCGCTGGGGCTGGAATAGTGCCGGGGCAGGGGCGGCTACAGCCATCAGTCAGTATGTGACGATTGTATTCAGTCTCATCTTCATTGCCCAGGAAGGCGGGTTTGTGCAAATCTCCAAAGTCGCCGGAGAGATTTTCGACTGGCAGGCGCTGAAAGCCACATTTAAGCTAAATCTCGATACTTATATCCGAACTTTTGCTAGTGTGTCAACCTTTGCCATCTTAGGCAGCTTGAGTGGGTTTCTCGGCACATTAGTATTAGCCAGTACCAGTTTATTATTAGAAGTGGTTAATCTGGCGGTTTTCTTTGTCGAAGGTTCTGCCTTTGCCATTGAAACCTTAGCGGGGAACTTTTTGGGTGAAGGTCGCAAAGATAAGTTAATCCCATTGTTACAATTATCTGGAATCGTCAATCTCCTCATTGGTAGTGCTTTAGCTGCAATTTTTATCCTGTTTCCCCAGTCGATGTTTGGACTATTCACTAATCATTCAGAAGTCATCCACGAAGTTCAACACTATTTAACTTGGTTATTCCCAATTTTGGTTGTGACTTCTATTGTCTATCTGCTGGAAGGATATTTCTTAGGATTGTCTGAAATGTTTGTACTGCGTAATGGTATTGTTAGTGCCTTTGTCATTGGGTTTGTCCCCTGTGCGCTTGGTGCTTGGTGGTTCCAAAATCCCCATTTGTTGTGGTTAGGATTATCTTTATTTATGATTACAAGAGCGGTTGTTTTGGGATTTTATCTACCTCCGACGCTAAAAACTGAAGTGGCAGAATTAATAGAGAATCAGGGCACTTGAGAAAATAATTAGAAAACAGCTCAAAAACAGATAGAATTTTTTGGGAGGGAAACTCCCATGTTCCAGTTAAATTATTAAACTCAAACAATGCTAATCAAAGATCCCTCCCTTAAGTTCAATCATGTCATTTCTCAGGACTTAGTTCTGTATCCTTTTGTAACAGAACAACAGTTAGAAGACATGGCACGATTTAAAACCCATCCAGGGGATGTTTTTCTACTGAGTTATCCCAAAACAGGCACATTCTGGCTGGCAGAAATTGTTTACAATTTGGCTCACCCCCAAGGGCCAACTGAAGACACTCCCCGTATTCATACCATTCCGTTGTTAGAATATATTCCCTATGAACAAGTAGAAACCTATCCCTCAACCCGCTATGTTAAGACTCATTACCCTTATGAAATGATTCCGAAAAATCCGGAACAAAATTTAAAATATATCTATATTTCCCGCAATCCGAGAGATGTGTTAGTTTCATTATATCACCACATGTGTGGCGCTCTAGAATATGAATGGACCGGGACATGGGATGAATTATTCGGATATTTCCTAGCTGGGAAAGTGCCGTTTGGCTGCTTTTTTGACCATGTTTTACCCTGGTGGAAAGAAAGAAATAATGATAATGTCTTATTTATTAAGTTTGAAGATCTGAAAAAAGATCTGAAAAGTGGTGTGAGACAGGTTGCTGAATTTCTTGGCTTTGAAATATCTGAGGCGGAATTAGAATCTGTTGCTCAAAACTGTACCTTTGAAGCGATGAAAGCCCGTCCAGAAACTAATTTAGATCAGTATCCTGAACATTTTAAACCGGGAACTTCTTTCCTACGAAAAGGTATTGTTGGGGATTGGAAAAACTATTTTTCTGAGGAACAATTACAAGCCTTTGACCAATGGTACAACTCCCATATTCAAGGCAGTGATTTAAAGTTTGAATTTACTATTGAGTGAAAGCTGGTTTTGAGTCAAACAATTGACTCATATCCTCAAAATCAACTATAATTTAGCGAATTTTAAAGTTATGGGTTGTTTGACTCGTTCTTCACAATGTTTGATACAACAAAGACACATTATTTTACCACCAACAAAACAATAGGGCAACAGATTTGTCGCGGCTTCAGAAGCGCTGCTATTGTGATTGCGACCACCTTAGTGGTCCCTGCTGCTGAGGCTGCTTCTCTTGGTGCGCATTCCCTAGGCGATTACGAATCGCCGGGGTCGCACCGCTTATTCAACAGTAATTTTTTGTCTAATCAAGTTATCCATTATGACGAAACCACAGGCACATATCTCGGTGTATTTGGTGAAGCCAATAATGCTGATAGCGGACTTGCAAGCCCTGAGGGTTTAGCTTTTGGGGCGGACGGCAATCTTTATGTCAGTAGTTTTGGGTCGAATGAAATTCTCAGATATAACGGCGTAACGGGTGCTTTTTTAGGCACTTTTGGTGAAGCCAATAATGTAGATAGTGGACTGACGAACCCTGTGGGGTTGAGGTTTGGAGGAGATGGTAATCTCTACGTTAGCAGTTTTGGTAGTAACGAAGTTCTGAGATATGAGGGCACAACAGGTGCTTTTTTAGGCGTTTTTGGGGAAGCTTCCTTTGACAAGAGTGGCTTAACAAATCCGGATAACTTAGTGTTTGGTGCTAATGGTAATCTCTATATTACCAGTCTTTTTACGAGTGAAGTTATCCAATATGACGGCACAACCGGAGCGTTTCTCGGAGTCTTCGGCGACGCTTCTAAGGCTGGTAGTGGGTTAGATATCGCCATAGGGTTACGATTTGGATTTGATGGCAACCTCTATGTCAGTAGTTATGCAACGGATGAAATTCTCCAGTATGATGGTTTGACGGGTAAGTTTTTAGGGGTTTTTGCTTCGGCCGCCAATAGCCCCATCAATGGCCCAGTCAGCCTGGAGTTTGGGCCTGAGGGCGACCTCTATGTCAGTAGTTCTAATCTCTTGAATCAAGGAGACGAGGAACTGATGGAGTCAGTGCTAAGATTTGATGGTACAACAGGTGTATTTAAGGGAGTTGTCTTGGATACTTCCAATACCGAAGGACAACTCTCTATTCCAACTGGATTGACATTTTCCCCCAATACCACTGTACCTGAACCGAATTTAAGTTATGGGATTACTGTTGTAGCTGCATTGACAATTTCTGGGGGATTTTGGGGGAAACAGCGTAAATCTTAAAAGATTATGAATTTTCTAGAAATGAATCATCTTTTGCTATCCCATAAAAAACTATCCCAACACGTCTCATGAACCCCTGAACCTCAGATAGATTAAACTGAGGTTTCTTGCTTTCTAAAGAAAAAATAAACTTATCCTATTTGCTGGTTTAGATATGATAGCTTTGTCAGAATTACTAACTTACTCAAACCTACAAAATATAAAGTAAATGGCGATTGAGTGATGTACGGGCAGGGGCATAAACATTGCCGATTATGCTCTGGATTCGTGTATCATTCGGTCTGAATTTACGTAGGTTTTGCTGCAGAATCAACATTAATATAATCGCTTCATTGTTAACAAGAATCAGTCGAAAAGTTTAGCGGTTATGTGATGTATGCTTTCGACAAAAAAGTTTTCATAGAACTTAAAAAGCAGCAGATTGAGTGATCACTTTCTACGCATATTATTTGAGTAACTCAGGGATTATGAGCAGTTTAATTGATCTGGAAGCTCTATCAGGGCTTTTTGAACGGGAAGTCAGTAGTATTCACCGCAACTTACTGACGGTTGAACAGGTAAATAGTGCGATTGTTGATGGCGGAGAAGATGGTTTAGCCCTCGATTTAACAGGTATTACTACCCTATTAGATGGCACAGAAATTGACCCGACGAAAATTTACGGTAGCGTCTATACCGGTGTATTTCCGTTTGAAAGCGAAGAAACGGAATGGAACTACAAACGCTTTCGGCGGGAAGGAGAAGTTGAAGCGGGTGAAGGATTAATCAATACCACCTACCTTGTAGATGGCGATCGCGCCAACAGTGAAGGATGGGATAATGAAGGAACTATTGCGGTTCGGGTCACCCTTTATCTAGAACAGGATGGCCCCGATTTATCTATTGGCACTTACGACACTTACAGTGCATTCCGCTGGGAAGGGGACGAAACCATTAAGTTAGCTTCCTTTACGGAACCCCCCTCTGTCAACTTGATCACCAGTGACGACCCTTCTACCATGGTGATTGCCTTTAACACGGCGGAAGCGGAAGTGGCGACAGTTGAAATTGCCGGGGTAGGAACATTCTCTTCTGATGTACCCACCACACAACATGAGATTGTGGTGACAGGGTTACAACCCGATACCGACTATACCTACACCGTAACCATTGGTCAGGGGGAACTGGCATCAACCCTTCCTTCCAGTACGTTTACCTCTGCGCCTCTAGCGGGTGAACTTCCCAGTGATGGGGATATTATCACTTTAATTATGAGTGATAGCCGCGAAGGGGAACCGGCTGAAGGAATGCAAGCATTTATGGGGGTGAATGCAGAGACCCTCGGACAGGCCCTCAGTCAGGGTTTCCAGAGAGGGGGGGATCTGTTGGTGTTTGCGGGGGATTTAATGAATGGTTATACCTCTTCCCCCGATGACTATCGTACCCAGTTTAACGCCTTTGAACAGGTGGTTAATCCCTTTCACTCGGCTCATCCGGTTTATGCCGCCATGGGGAACCATGAAGCCTTGGTGCGTCAATACAGTGAAGATCCAGAAGACACCACTTCATTTGGTGTGAACTTAGATCGTTGGGATGAAAACGGTTCCTATGATACAGAAAGTTCTGAAGCGATTTTTGCAGAACAGTTGATTCACCCCAACAACAGCCCAGATCCTAGTAACCCAGACCGTCCCAGTTACGACGAAAACGTTTATTCCTTCCAATATGGCCCGATTAAACATATCGTCTTTAACAATAACTACTGGGTGTCTTACAGCGCCTCAGAACATGGCGGTAGTCCTGAAGCTTACATCTTCCAAGATCAAATTGAGTGGATCAGAGACGAACTGGCCGCGGCTGACGCTGACCCGACGGTAGAGTATATATTCTTATATGCTCAAGAACCTGTATTCCCCAATGGCGGCCACCTTGAGGATACCATGTGGTACGACGGGGACAACAACACGCGAGCCTATACCTACAACGGGGAAGAATTAGTTCCGGAAAACCGAGGCATTTTAGAGGTTCGGGATCAATTTGTTCGCCTGGTGGCTTCATACGATAAAGTGGCAGCGGTGTTCTCAGGGGATGAACACTCTTATCACCGGGTGTTAATTGATGATGAAGTTCCCATTGGAGATGTCGCCACTGATGACCTTAACGGCGATAATGTGATTGATTGGAGTGGAGATGAACCCGCTTCAGCCCTGAGTGATTTACGTTATGGCGTTCACTATATCAGTCTGGGAGGAGCTGGTGCTCCCTACTTTTCTGAAGAACCGACCCCTTGGAACCAATATTGGAATGGGGTTCAAGAGGCAGCAGGACTGGATAACGAGTTCTTTATTTACTCTTCTCAAGAAGATGTGGGATTACTGAAGCTGACTGAAACGGGTCTATCTTTAGAAGTTTACAGCATTCATGGCGAACTGATTGATCAAGTGGATGACTTGATGGTGGATAAGAATAGAACCAATGGGGATGCCATTGTCGGCACTGACGGGAATGATATTCTGATCACCGATGCAGAAGACAACAAGATTTTTGCCTTTGCCGGGGATGACGTGGTGAATGGTCTGGGCGGTAATGATGTGATTTACGGGGATGAAGGCAACGATTTCCTCGTGGGAGATGATGATGGGCTATCAACCCTTAATAACGATGACATCATCTACGGCGGGGCTGACAATGATGTGATTAGCGGTAAAGTCGGTAACGATACACTCTGGGGTGATGACGGCAATGACCAGATTGTTGGAGATGAGGGTAATGATTATCTCAGAGGCGGTAATGGCAATGATGTCTTAATTGGAGATAACTTCTCTAGTGTCGGCGGCGTTGATACTTTTGTTTTGGCAGCCGGAGAAGGAACCGATACCATCGTTGACTTTGAAATTGGCACGGATGTCGTGGAATTGGCTGGTGGTCTGACTCCAGAAATCCTCACCATTGAACAGGTGGGTGCAGATACCGCCGTCAGCGTCAATGGTGAAGTTCTGGGTATCTTCAGCGGCATTAATGCAGGAACCCTAACAGCAGCTAATCCCTTTGTTGTGGCTTAATTGCGCCATTATTTCATCCAGTTTAAGCTGTTTACAAACTATTAGATTTTGAGTGTTTCAGTGACACATCTGATTGTAGAGATGTTACCTGTAACGTCTCTACTCTTACCCAGTTTTACCTACGAATATGACTCACCAAAATCTTGAAAAACCAACAGTCTCTGAGTTTCCCAAAACCGCTGATATTGCCACCGTTTGTGTTTATGGCATCAGTCTATTGTCAGCCAGTTTATTTCTGTTTTTACCTTTAGCTAATCTATTGAGTCCGAGTCCTTGGCAACGCACTATGGGGGCCGTTCATGGTCTAGCATCATTATTAGCCACCCTCGTGATTGCTTATGCCGGACATATTGCTTTTCCGCTATTAAAAGGGGTGAAAAAAATTCTCCCTCAAGCCCGAACAGCAGCCTTTTGGGCGAGTGTTTTATCCTTTTTGGCGATCGCCTCCGGAAATTGGGTTTATATGCGTTATCGTGCGCCATCCGGGGGTGCGAGGGCATGGTTGAGGGAAAACACCCCCTTGGTTCATTATTTATTCATGGAATATCACGAATTTACCGTGTTATTTACCTTTCCCTTGGGTGTGGCTTGTACTTGGATTTTGTGGCAATATGGCGATGCTATTCTGGAACCGAAAAATCGCCCCGTTTTAACAGCAGTTTGTCTCAGTTTAATGGCAATGATGTTTTTTGCGATTGGCGGATTTGTTACGGGATTAAATGTTGCAAAGGTTCACAGCTTGTAAACGGATTTTTCTCTATTCATTATCATGACAAAATCAATTCCCGATCAATCTCAAACTATTTACAGTAAAATCTGGCAGTTTCTGACACATTTCCCTGAGAAACTGTCTCAAGGTTCCAACCATCCTCCCGAAGTTTCGGGACCGGCTGCTGCTGCCCTTGTCAGTGCAGCATTTAGTTGTTTTTTATTAATGGTTAATCAACACTTCACTTCCCTATTTAAAGCCTGGGATCAAATCATTTGGGATCTGGGAAGTTGGATACCAGGCAGCAAAAATCCCGATCCACTGTATGGGGAAATTGGCAGTTATTCCGGCAAGGAAACCGTCATGTTAATCGGTTGGTTAATCAGTTGGTTGATTCTCCATCAATTTTGGAAAAATAAACAGATTAAAACGCGGACTATTTTTAGCTATTTATTCATATTTATGGTGGCTGCAACCGTAATGAATTGGCATCCACTTTTTCCCTATTTACCGTTAATGCCAAAGTAGTGAGTTTCCAAAAAGTTTAGATCTAAAAAATTTGGGAGTGTGACTCATGAGTCAAAGACATGAACAAATGAAAAGAATGCAAAATTATGTATTCGGGTTAGTGAGTGTAATGGTTCTATTCTTTTTCTCTTTTCCACTCGCTTATTGGCGGGTAAGTCGGAGTGAAAACTATGCCGGACTGCCAATGAAATCTTTAAAACAAGAAGACAGTCAAAAACCAAAGTTGGCAGAAAAACAAATACCAGAAACTGCTAACAAAGAAGTCCAAGTGGTTTCTCTACAGCCGATGGCTGTAGCCCAAACGATTAATCAACAATTAACGCCTGAAGAACAAAATGCTTTGCAGGCAGATCTTTATGAAAAAATTGATAAAAACTGGCAAACTTATCCGACATTTTCTCACAGTTTACCCTATTACGTTTATGTTAATAAAAAAGGGGAAATCACGGGATTTAAACCTTTAAATCAAGCCGCTAAAACAGATTTACATCAAATTCCACTTTCTGATTTAGTTCAATCGGATTTACAGCAACAAATCTCAACACCTCACAATAGGTTTATGGTTATTTTTCATACGAATGGTGTTTTAGAAGTGAATCCATAAGGGATTAGCGATCTCAAAGCTTTTAGAATGCATTAATGCTAATATAATACATCCCTACAGCAATGATTGTTGGTTGGCTTGTGCTACAATACAGCACAGAAGCCTTAGGCGGAGAAAAGTGGGTTGGGTAGAACAAGGTTGTTGCATCACGCCGAATTTGGGTGGCTGAAAATTGGCATCCACCGGATATTTAAAAATAGGATAACTCGATGAACAACAAACAAAAAATGACAAATAACCCATAAAAATGACCCTTGAAATTGGAGGAATTAAGGTTCCAGCCGGACAACAACAACAGATTGAAATCCCAGTGGCGCGGTTACCCACTCAAACCATGATTTCCTTACCAGTGATTGTGATTAATGGCAGTCAACCGGGGCCAAAATTGTGGTTGAGTGCCGCCATTCATGGGGATGAAATTAATGGCGTTGAAATTATTCATCAAGTTCTCAATCAAATTATCCCCCAACAGTTACGGGGTACAATTATTGCAGTTCCCATTGTAAATGTGTTTGGCTTTATTGAACAATCTCGTTATTTACCAGACCGCCGGGATTTAAATCGTTCTTTTCCCGGCTCATTACGGGGTTCTCTGGCTTCTCGCTTGGCTTACTTATTTATGGCAGAAATTGTTAGTCGTTCAACCCATGGCATTGACTTACATACCGCTTCAGCTCACCGGATTAATTTACCTCAAATTCGAGCCAATTTAGATGATCCACAAACTTATGCTTGTGCAAAAGCTTTTAGGGCACCGATTATGATTCATTCTCAAATGCGGGATGGTTCGTTACGTCAAGCTGCCACTCAAAAAGGCATTCCAGTATTACTGTATGAAGCCGGAGAAGCCTTAAGATTTAATCGTCAAGCCATTCAAATTGGAGTGAACGGCATCTTACAAGTGATGGCAACTTTAGGAATGTATGAAAATCCAATACTGCCAGAATCAACAGTAAGAAACACCCCGATAGAAATTCGGAAAACCCATTGGGTGAGGGCATCAAAAAGTGGAATTTTAATGTTAACCGTTAAACTCGGCAGTAAAGTTGAAAAAAAGCAAGTTTTAGGGGTTATTTCCGATGCCTTTGGCAATCAAAGTGTGAAAGTGAGATCGCCTTATGAGGGCTTAGTGATTGGGAATCAACAAAATCCGTTAGTCAATCAAGGAGATGGAATTGTTCATCTAGCTGTTTTCAATCCAGATGCAGTTCATGACGATTGATAGAGGCTGCGTGACTTCTGACCCCCGCCGACCCTAGGGGCAGGCTTCTGACTTCATGAACCAGACCCGATCAGTTTAACGCATATATTTGTATTTTTGTCAACTCCTCCCCCAACCCAAGTCTGTAATTCTTGTTTTTTCTCTGAATAATTAATATGACTCTACCTTAATCTAAGGGTGATTCATGATTCGATGTAATCATAGTTTGACAGGGTTTGAAGAGGATACCCGCTTGATCTTTAGTCTTTTAGGCAATAACATAGCCAATTTTACTGTCAATACCATACTATACAAAACCTCACTGGGAGCTGTCAACCCCTATAAGTTCGTGTCAGGAATCTCTATAATGTTTCGTTACAATGTCACCTTAACTTGACAAATATATTTAATTTTAATAGGATAACTCGCTACAGTTAAACAGAATTTATAACAACGAGAACTTAAGTATGCATTGTTGATTGATTATGCTTTTCTGTATAGTTTATGTTCGAGAGTTGAACGCAGAGGCATTATCAAAATCTGCTTCAGGAGTAGAGGTTTGGGAAATAGAATCTGAAGTTGCACTCTCTTCAGTCGTTGTGTTCTGATACACTTCAGAATAGTCTGTAGAATAGTCTGTGATGGAGGTTTGGGAAGCCGAAAACCGATTGAGATCGCGGCGTTGTTGTAATGAAGGAGAAGAAGACGGATGAGTAAAGGTTTTCCAGGCAACTCGCACTCCGGTTAAAAAGCTGCCGGTAGAGTTTTGCACCTGTTTGGCTTGCTGTTTGGCAGTGCCAATACTTTGATCCACGTGCTTTACCACTTTACCCGCACTTTGTACCCCTTCTGTGACATTGTCTGTGAGTTCACTAATTTCTAAGCCTGTCATCCGAATGGCTTCTAAGGTAGGGGGAAACTCACGAGACAAAGTATCTGCTAACTTCTCAAGGCTACGGGCTGCTTTGGCAACGGCTTGCAGCGCAGGTAATGCCGCTACTAACACCGCCGTCAGACTGACGGCAACGAGTAAAATAGATAGCCCAAGCCAGAAAATTGGATCGCTCACAAGATATGAACAGACAATAACATAGTCATCACTCTACAACTCCAGCACATTAATTGAATGTCCTGGGACTGATTTAACTATAGCGAGTTTTGATCGTTTCTACTAGCCAGGCTGACGGTTACCCTCCCATCAGGAGCGATCGCCAGTGGATTCGGATGGCATGGTAGCAGATTGAGTTTCTCGATCCGTCAGGGTTTGATGTTGTTGCTGACTGGCTTCAATACCTGCTGCGATCGCCTGTTTGAGTCGAATTAACGTTCCTTCCCAGTTTCGCAGCGCCGACTCAGAAAGACGATCTGCTTGAAGCTGAACACTGGTGGACAGATCTTCTGCCAACTCCGGCAAAGCATCCGCAGACTTTTTCAGCAGTTGCCGGGTTTGTTTCCCTGACCGAGGCGCAACCAGTAAACCGGCTACAGTGCCAATGGCTGTTCCAATTAAAAAACCACTAAAAAATCGTCCCGAACGGTTATTAGCCATCATCTTGTTAAATTCTATCTCTACGATCTATTGTAGGCAGCGATCGCATCCTTGACGAGTACAGCCGATCTATGTTGTCTAAAATGGTTTCCGTCGATTTAGTCCATACCAGACCAGGGTCTGACTTAAGCTTAACAACGCCATCACTTTACGAATCCTGAAAATTTGGTGTTGTAGGGATTGATACTGTTGTTTCGCTTGCTGAGTTCCCAATTGTCCTGTGTTAATTAAAAAAGTAGCTCGGCGCAAAATGGCTGCAATGCGGCGATCAAGTCGCAGCAGGAGCCGTTCAGTTCGTTCTAAAGCACGACGCAGTCGCCACACTTTCTGAGCAATCCCTAAACAGAAAATAGCAATGATGACATTGATGAAAACAATAGTGATTACCATCAATCACACCCTAAGTTACGCATAATTTAGGGTAGCAAATTTTTGCATTCGTTATCAGGCTATCGCAACTTCTCAAGCTTGTTCTAGATATTGACTAACATCCTCAAAAATGCGGGTGAGTTCAGCTTCACTATTGACTTTGATCCGATCATCTCGAACCGTAATTAACACCTTAGCCGCAAAGGGACTAGGCCAAATATTGGGATTACAGAACACTTCTAAAAACACATCGCCCATATATTGATATTCTATCGGTTTTTGCGGTGTCATCTTTCCTGGGGAGGTTTGAGCTGCAACTTGTTTGAGTTGATCCATCAGTTCGCTTAGAGTCGCTTTTAAATCATGAGCTGCTTCTGGGGTAAAGCGTAATGAAACAGAACCTTGAATTAAATTGAGAGTGAGTGGAGTGACGGACATAAAATCTATACAGTCGTGTGAATACAGAAACGTTTGCAATCTGATTGTACCGCTGTCAGCACCAGTTGCTTGAGATCAACCCAGATATTATTGCATTTCTGCAGTCCGGCAAGGGGTATACCTCCTATCCCATCTGCCCTACGATTTATGTCTCATTTGTAGTAAATCTTAAAGAATTTCATCTCAAAAATGAGAGTAAAATACCTAAAAATGTCCATTAATTTGATATCTTTTGATGGCAAGTATTTTGATTGGATTGATTAATCGTTTTTTTTAAGCTGATGATCTGGGCAAGAGCTAGGTCAATGAAAACCGTGTACAAACATAATTTAAATCAATATATTTAGCTAAAAGTTAATCATTAAAGGCTAATCAATAGACAAAAATCATGATAAAAAATAACGGTTCAACAGGTCAACTAGAACAAGAGTGATGGATAAAAACTCTTGCCGAACTTGGAGGAATTAATAGGGGTTAACAGCCAACAGTTTATTGTTGCGTCTTTCTATAGAGAACCTATAAGGAAGTTTGAGAAGGGGCGATCAAGCCGCCCTAGATTGACAAAGCAGGGGATTCTCATTTATGATAGAACATAAGCTAAAATTTTGGGGCTTCAGTGTAAAAACTGATGGTAGCTATTTCCTCCAAAGTTTTTTTATTTTAAAAAATTTTAAAATCATATACCTAAAGGAATGAACTACTGGTTAATTAAATCTGAACCCAGTGTCTATAGTCTTGAGGACATGGAACGGGATCAAAGCTGTATCTGGGATGGAGTTCGTAATTATCAAGCCCGAAATTTCTTGCGGCGGATGACTCGTGGCGATTTGGCTTTTTTTTATCACTCCAATACAAAATATCCTGGAATCGCGGGATTGGTCAAAGTAATTGAATCAGATATTGCCGATCCAACCCAGTTTGATCCAAATAGTCAATATTTTGACCCCAAATCAACGGTACAAACACCGCGATGGCAAACGGTACGGGTGGAATTTGTCCAACAGTTTAAAAATTTTATTACCCTGGCTCAGCTTAAACAACAGTTTACCTCCGATGACTTATTGCTCGTCCGTCGAGGAAACCGCTTGTCGGTGATGCCTGTCGCTGAAATGGTAGCGCAACAGATTTTAACCCTCGGACAACAGTGAAGCAGCTTGGGGTTGTGTGGGTGAAGAAACAAAAAACTATTGCGGTAAAATGTCGCTAATCTAGTATAATCCAGCAACTGCGGTACAATCACTTTAGGTTGGCTTCGTTATAATTAAGCTAAGCTTTAGCTAAAAATTGAATAAGTCAATACATGAAGCAGCTTGAGAGTGTGAGAGGATAGAACAAGCGGTTATGTGGGTGAAGAAACAGAAAACTGTTGCGGTAAAATGTCACTCATCAAGTATTATCCAACAACTGGGGTACGATTATTATAAGTTGGACTGCAAAAGGTTCTAAATACAGTTAGGCTCTATGAAATAAGTTTCAAGGGAGCACAAAATGCCAAGTCAGAATATAGATTCAATCAAAACCCTTTTCCAAAGCCGCCTAACGACTCTTGAGCACCTCTTAAAGTCAGCTCAGACTCATTTCAGTGGGAGTGAGTCTTTCCTGCAAAATCGCATTGCTGCTGATATGTTTCCCTTTGGTACACAGATTGCATTTACCTGCAATCAACCCCGCAACTTTGCTTTGTGGTGTGACGGTAAACCGATGGATAATTTAGATCCAAAAGTCTCATCTCTAGCGCAGGCATACGAACATATAGCGAATACTAAGGGACTGCTTTCGGGGATTAACGCCGATGATGAAAAGCTGAGTGAGGTGACGCGCATTGACTTGAGTCAGGGAGTATACATTGAGATGCCGGGTAGCGCCTATGTGAATGACTTTTTAATGCCAAACTTCTATTTCCATCTGGTTACAGCTTATGACATTCTTCGCATGGCTGGTGTACCGATTGGAAAGCGAGATTACATGATGCACCTAGTTCCATTGATTAAGCAGGTGTGAAGCCGAAATATTTAAACACAGCGGCTAATTAAGAACTACTATTATTTAAAGCGGCAAGAAGACTGGGAAGCAGCGCAAGCTAACGTTAGAATAAAATAGGAAAGATATAATGATAGATTTTGATGAATCTGCCGTATTTAAACTAAAACCAATTCAAGACAAAAAAATTCTAGAGCCTATTTATCAATTTTTAATAGATGGAGAAGAGATTTTTTCTGCCTTCAAAACAGTAAGAGATCAACTGGCGATTCTTTTGGGGTAGGGATATCACTAGACTTAATTAATAAGCCCATTGTGCTTTATTCAGTGATTGTCGGCATTGAAGCTTTTTTTGCGACTGAATTAGGGTTATTTCTTGCTAAGAAACTTTCTTCTCAATTGCTAGAAAGAATAGAGTTTATGGGTGGAGCTGTACTGATTGCACTTGGAATAAAAATGCTATCTATTTAAGTTCTATTACCTTTGGGATTTCTGTGCCATTGAGGTATCTATGGCATTTTGACCCTAGCCACTCTAACTTTCGTCATTGGTTTGAGACAGGGAGAGTCCTGGCTTTATATGTTTGAGGCCGCTATGGACAACCGGAGATATTGCCGTAGCCCGTACGATGGCGATTCAAGCTCTTGTTGCTTCCCGCATCATTTATCTTCTGAGTGTCAGTCAATTGGGGATTAGCTTGTTCAACTACCTGCGCCGTCAGTCAAATGCCATCGCTAATGCGCCAATCCTAATTGGCGGTATTGTGACTGCAGTGGCTTTACAAATTCTGTTTAGCCAGTGGGGGGTGATGAATCTCTTATTTGAAACATCCCCGCTCACTTGGAATCAGTGGCTAATCTGTTTACTCCCAATGCTACCAATAGTACCGGTGGCTATCTTCGTTAACCTGATTGACCCACCGCAAGCAAAAGCGGCAGGTAATCGTTAATAGATGAGCCAATACGCAGTACAAAGAAAGGCTTGTTTGGTAGAGATGTTAAGTCAGGTTTTTTCAATTGGGACACAACCTTAATTCTTATAGCGCTAGGGTTAGGACATTTTAGCATTGCCGTAGGCGTAGCCCTTCTGATAGAAGTATGCCTTTAAAGACAATTTTTATGTCCTAACCCAATCTTGTACTGCTATAACTCATCGAGATCAATCACCTCGACTCAAACGGATGACTTGATAGTCACGCTCAGATTGCTGAATATTTTGCTAACATGACATTGTTTAGAAATAGGCTTTAAGCTTGAGCGGGTCGTCCTAGGGTGGTAATATACAATACTGCTTCATCGGCAGGAATGCCTAAGACATCATTGACATGATCATCAAAAAAGCCCCCTATTCCACTCACTCCCAACCGCAGGCGGATGGCGGCTAAATTGAGTCGTTGTCCTAAATGACCCGCATCCATGTGTAAATAACGATAAACGCGATCGCCATATTTTGCCACGGCTTTTTTCAAGTCAGCGGTATGAAAAATCACGGCTGCGGCATCTCGTCCCAAGGGTTGTCCCAAACAGAGATAATGTAATTCTCGGCGGAAGTTTTTAAAGCGAATTTGCCGCAACTCTTGGGCTTTGGGTGCATAGTAATAGCACCCTTCTTCTAAACCATCGACTCCAGAAACCGCAACAAAGGTTTCAATTAAACTTAAATCAAAATAGTCCGGCGAACCATCAAATTCTTGATGAATATAATGATGGGGTTGATAAGTAAAATCCAGTCCCGATAATAACTCATTTAAACTGAGATTACCCCCAGTATAAGCCCGAGTGGAACGACGTTTGAGAATGGTTCGGCTTAAGCCTTCTCGGTTACCCCAGTCAATGGACGGGTTAACGGTAGAAATTTTCGTACAAAATGGAAAATTATATTTATCTTCTGGCGTATCATCGGTGTGGATAGATTCCCAAGCTGGAACCCCATCGGGATTGTTATCCAGTTGGGTCGCCTGATGCAGGCATTGTAGTAGTTCTCCATCGGGTAAATTGGGGTAATCGGTTTGAGTCGAGGACGGCAACACCGTGGGTAAGGGAGGCAAATTTTGCTCTAATTCTAAGGTATCGGCTAAAGCGGCAACGGCGATCGCCCCTTCCCAGCTGGGATCAAGGTAAAGGAGTTGATTCAAAGCGGTATCGGCAAAGCCGCCAATTAAGCAAGGGCGATAATCATTTAATGCTGCAGCCAGCTCTAGATTGCCCAGCAAGTGCCCCGTATCGAGAAAAATACGACGATAAGCCCGATCTTGATAGCGCCAGGCAGAGCGGTAAAATACGGCGGTAACAGCGATCGCCAGTTGAGAGGTTTCTAATGCCGGATGCCAAAAACAAGCCTGTTGTAATTCTGGCCAAACCTGACTGTCCCAAAATTGGACGAGGGAATGGGTGAGGCATTGATAGTTATACAAGCCAGGGGGTAAAGCGGTGGTTCCTCTAGAAATTAAATAGACTTCAGCCGGGTACAGTCCCCCAGCCGACGGTGCCGTTCTCAAGTACTGAACCCCTGCCATCGTCGGCAATTTAGCGGTTAAGCCATAGGTATGCAGTAGCAGATCAGACAGTCGTTGCAGTTGTTGGGTTTTGGGATCAGTGGATAAGGTTTCGGAGATATTCCTCAGGTAAGGCTGGAGATCCAGGATAGACCCAATCTTATACTCTTTGAACGGCAGGGGTTGCTGTGACCAGTCAAGGGACTGACTTTTAGCCGCAATAGTTTTTGGGTTATATTTGGTGCGCTCATGGAAATGTTGCGCGATTGAAAGAGGAGAGTCTGGCATAATTGGTGAAGTGAGTTCAAGATCAACGATAGCAACAAGAATTAGGGATTATGGTAGACAAGAACGCTGATCGCTGACACAAGGGATACAAATTTTGATAAAAATTTCCGGAAGTTGAAGTCGCCAGTGATCAATCAATTGAGTTATGCGTTCGCTTTTCTCTATCTTAATAGGAAGACCCGGAGGATTGAGAAGACTGTTGCCCTCAATTTTCAGGCTCATCTGTATGGGTTTCTGGCGGGTTGAGAAGAATTGATAAAAATTGTCCTCCCTTTATTCTTGTCCGACTAATTTATCGCGCAATTGTTTAATGCGATCGCGCAACTCAGCCGCTTGTTCAAATTCTAATTGTTTTGCAGCTTGTTTCATTTGTTTTTCAAGTTGATCAATTAAAGGGGGAATTGCTTCTAAGGGAACCTCATCAGTGGGTATTGTGGGTGTTTCCAATTGTTGAGCGTTTAAGCGCCGAGAGACATCTAAAAACTCTAAAATCGAGTTACCAGACTGTTTAACAATTGACTGCGGTGTAATCCCCTGTGCTTGATTATATGCCATTTGAATTTGACGGCGGCGTTCCGTTTCTTCTATGGCTTTTGCCATACTATCCGTTAAATTATCTGCATATAAAATCGCTTGTCCTTGAACATTACGAGCCGCTCTTCCAATGGTTTGAATTAAAGATCGTTCTGTGCGTAAAAACCCTTCTTTATCTGCATCTAAAATCGCCACTAAAGACACTTGGGGTAAGTCTAATCCTTCTCGCAGTAAGTTGACTCCCACTAACACATCAAACTCCCCTTGTTGCAAAGCCTGGATAATTTCAATCCGTTCAATTGATTTAATTTCGGAGTGTAAGTATCGGACTTTGACAGATCGTTCTTGCAGATATTCGGTTAAATCTTCTGCCATGCGTTTGGTTAACGTGGTAATTAATACCCGTTCATCTTTTTGAATACGTTGTTGAATTTCATTCAGCAAATCATCGACTTGTCCTTCTGTCGGACGAACAAACACTTCTGGATCAACCACTCCCGTGGGTCGAATAATTTGTTCAACTACTTGATTTTGAGATTGTTCAATTTCCCAAATTCCCGGTGTGGCTGAAACAAAAATACATTGATTGACTTTTTGCCAAAATTCTTCTGCTTTTAAGGGTCGATTATCGGCGGCACTCGGTAGACGAAATCCATGTTCAATTAACACTCGTTTTCGGGATTGATCCCCATTATACATCCCGCGAATTTGAGGGACTGTTACGTGAGATTCATCTACCACTAATAACCAATCAGTGGGAAAATAATCCACTAAACATTCTGGCGGTTCTCCCGCATTTCGTCCTGCTAAATGACGAGAATAGTTTTCTACGCCATTACAATATCCCACTTCTTGCAGAAGTTCTAAATCATACAGCGTTCTTTGTTTTAATCGTTGTGCTTCTAACAGTTTACCGGCTTTTTCAAGTTCTTGTAACTGTTCTTCTAACTCTTGTTTAATTGCTTCACAAGCCGCTTCTAACTGTTCAGTAGGGGTAACAAAGTGACGCGCTGGATAGATATTTAAAGCATCAACACTTTGTAAAACATGACCCGTTATCGGATCAATATAACGGATGGCATCAATTTCATCGCCAAAAAATTCTACTCGAATAATTCGATCTTCATAAGCTGGCCCAATTTCTAAAACATCCCCTTTTACTCGAAATCGTCCCCGCGTTAATTCGGTATCATTTCGACTATATTGAACGGTGGCTAAACTCCTTAAAATTTGTCGTTGATCGGTTTCTTCTCCCACCCTTAATGGAATCGAAGCTTTTAAATATTCCGCTGGCATTCCTAAGCCATAAATGCAGCTAATAGAAGCCACTACAATCACATCTCGGCGTTCAAATAAAGAACGGGTGGCGGAGTGACGCAACATATCAATTTCATCATTAATTGAAGCCGTTTTTTCTATATAAGTATCGCTAACCGGAATATAGGCTTCCGGTTGATAATAGTCATAATAGCTAATAAAATATTCAACAGCATTATTCGGGAAAAAAGTCCGCAGTTCATTACAGAGTTGCGCTGCTAACGTTTTATTATGAGCTAGAACTAAAGTGGGTCTACCTAATTTTTCTATAGTCGAGGCAATGGTGAAGGTTTTGCCCGTCCCAGTTGCCCCCAGGAGTGTGGTAAACTGATGATGAGATTGTACACTTTTAACCAATTGAGCGATCGCTTTGGGTTGATCTCCCCTCGGTTTAAAGGGGGCATTGAGTTGAAATTGAGGCATAATTAAACAGTTGAATCAATTTAAATAATTTTAATTATATAGCTAGTTTTACTCAATACATTTTTTAAATTATATCACATTTTTATAATTTTTGCTGTTAAGAATAAGAAGGAAAATGAATCAAATTTACTCTGAACAATTTTTTTTAGGTTGTGCGGTTTGGGCGTACAAAAACTGGGTGGGCGACCTCTTTCCGCCTGGCAGCCGTTCCGCTGATTTTTTATCTTTATATAGTCACCGATTTACCACTGTTGAAGGGAATACTACATTTTATGCAATTCCCGACTCAAAAACCATCCATCGTTGGAAAGATCAAACCCCTGCTGAGTTTAAATTTTGCTTAAAATTCCCTCGCAGTATTACCCACCAAGGACAACTTCAGCCTCAAATTCCAGCCGCTTTGAATTTCATAGAAAAAATGCAGGGTTTAGATACTCGCCTCGGCCCTTTTTTCGCCCAACTGCCACCGAGTTATTCCCCTGAGTTCATGGAAGACTTAAGGGAATTTCTGCAAGCTTTACCTGTTCAAAAGACTCAATTGGCTTTAGAAGTACGTCATCCAGACTGGTTTACAGAACCCCATGCAACGGCTTTAAATCAGTTTTTAGAAACATTGGGGGTTGGGCGAGTGTTGTTAGATACCCGCCCCGTTTATTTAGGTGAGGATGACCCCCAACTGCATTCAGAACGGCGTAAACCTCAGCTTCCTGTTCAATTTAATCTCACGTCTTCGTTTAGTTTAATTCGGTTTATTTCCCATCCTAAATTATCAGTGAATCAACCTTTTTTAGAAGAATGGATAACACAAATTAATAAATGGTTATCTCAAGGAACACAAATTTATTTCTTTGTTCATTGTCCAATTGAAGATTATTCCCCTCAAACTGCCCGTCATTTTCAAAGCTGCTTAGAACAGCAAAATATTCTGGTTCCTCCCTTACCTTGGAACAGTATAGACCAGCCACCAACGCAGTTAAGTTTATGGTGACTAAATTCGGAGTTTTAGCCCCCTAAATCTCTTGACACCAAAATTAGGGACTGTGATACCATTTCTTTCTAATCATGCAACTTTTGACCTTCGCGTAGCGTGCCGTGTTTGCGTATCCCCCCGGCTTCGCCACCCCCCTTAATAAGGGGGGTTGGGGGGGATCTGCAGTTTCATAAAGAATTGGTATGAGAAATGGGAAAATTTAAAATATCAAGTTAATTTTAATTTTTATAAACAGGGAGGGGTAGAAAATCCTGAATTATTTTTCACCTCAACTGAACAGGTATATTCAATTTTCCCAGAAGCTTGACTAACATTGCCTTGAATCAGATTTCCACTGCCGCCTGAACTGGCTTTGGCAATAATATTACCCCCCACTGTATTATTTAAAATTTTTACATTTTCCATCCGATAGGGTTGATTATTCGTATCAGCAACGACAAAAATATCTGCATTATTCGTCAGTTGATTATTTTCAATTCTGGCATCTTGAATATCTTGGACTTTGTATAATCCAATATAAGCATTTCCCTGATTATTTTGAATCACAACACCATTGACTTTAGTTCCACCACAACATTCTTGAATTAAAATCCCTTCTCCATCCACACTCAGGTATTTTGTCTCCGCAATTTTATGGCGATAAACTTGATAATCATTCCCTTCAATTAAGACATTATAACCCGACCAATCAATTCCCCGATTTTCTAATGTTACCGCCCCTGTTGCTTCTTTTAAACCGGTGGGATTCATCCACCATTGCTTATTAGCTTGATCTCGAACTTGATTATCTTTAATCATTAATCCCTCTCCGGAAGCATGAATTCCCACCCGCATGGTATGATAAATCCAGTTATCTCGAATCACAATTCCTTTGCGAAATAATCCGGGTTCTGTTTGAGGCGTTGCAGCCAGTTTAAAACCGTTTTCTTTACCAAAGCGGTTGACGACAATTCCATAATGATTCGTATAGTTGAAAATCGCTTTTTTGCCCGCTTGATAGGTAATCACAGATTTTTGATCGCTGGTTTTGAGGCGATATCCTGGTTGTTCAAAGTTATCGGTAACCTCGTCATTAATCCGATTATTAGCAACTAAAACATTCTGAAAAGCCGCAATTTCAATATTGCTGGCAAATCGATCACTGTGACGTTGCCAAGGATTTTGAAACGATAAATCAGGGACTTGAGGATCGGCTTTAGCCACATTATTACTGCGAATTCCAAATATTACAATATTTTGATTTTGATGGGTATCCATATCTCCCAATAATGAAATAGCCGCCCGATTAATTTCTAAGTTAATCAAACCGATATTACTATCTTGCAGAGGATTTGTAGTGGAAATTTGCTTAAATGCTGTGTCATTCGGTGTGCCATTCCCAGAAAATTGAGGTTCATACTTGGGAAATACTAATTTTGACGTTAGGGAATAATCGGAAGATTTGGCATTTTTACTTTTTGGTGTTTCCCCTCGCAATACTACCCCGTCTTTTAATTGAATGCTATCATTAAATCTATAGGTTCCGGGCGGAAAATAAACAACCCCTCCGCCATTTTGGGAGGCTGCATCTCTGGCTTGATTAAATTGTTCGGTAACTGTTGATCCTTTAAAGTCATTAATATTATAAACACAATTCCAGGAAATCTGATTTGTCCAAGGATAGGCTGCTTTGCCATAAAAATCAGCAATAATATTATTGGTTTCACCACTACTGGGACTCCCACAACTTCCTCCAGTATTCTGAGACAGGGAAACTGGAGAGGATAAAGATACTCTGTTAGAAGGGTTTTTCGCAACGGAAGCATCTGACTGAAACAGTTGAATGAAGGCATATCCGGCTGTCATTATCCCCAATAAAGCGATTGTTCCCAGAAATAATATTAAGAATTTTTTCATTCGATCCGGCATTTGATCGGGACTTATTAAAACACTGTGTTAATACTGATTATACTCAAGAATATGACGACCGTAAATTCACTGATTTTGCCTCAATTTCCGGAAAATTCAAGATTGACAGTGAAGCTATACTGGAATTAAAACTCATGAACTGATTTTGATCATGAAACGTTCTCTCAACATTCTCTTTCACACCATTTTTTGGTTTTGGAATTTTACGTTTCTGTTTTTTGTTTGTTTCTGGTTATTACCTACTAGTGGCTTATTCCTGATTGAAGACACCCTATCTGGCTTAATTCCGCTAGATTTTTTATTGGCTTTTATCGGATTGATTGCCATTCCCACTGCTTCAACTTTTATCGGATTACGTTGGTTTCGGAAACAGCCGAGGCAACTCATCCGCTTGTTTTATGGGGTAGAGTCCCCTTTATTTTTACTCTGTTTACTGCGGTTATTTCTGCTGCGAGAACTGACCTCTGCGAGTTTCTTAATATTAACGATAGGCTTCATAAGTATGGTTGCCTTTTTTGGGGAAATCATCCTTGATCGTCAACAGATCATTGCTGCTGAACCTGCTGTAAATTCTCATCCGTTGATCGCTCATTTAAGATTAACAGTAGTCCCTTTGATGTTAATTGGGGGATTATATGTCGGAATTCTTCTCCTCTTTTTTGCAGTTCCCGTCGCCATAAATCTGATCAAAGGCTTCTTTGAATTGTATTGGTTAAGGGAATTACGCTGGATTTTAGACGACAGCCTAATTGAGATATTCTGGTCAATTATAGGCTATAGCTTAATCGTTTTCAGTGTCACTTTGTTTGTATTCATGCCTTCAGCTTTAGCCAGTTTATATGTCTATACTAGCGTCAAATCTTTCAAACAATCAGCTCAACAATTAAGCCATAAACGCGCCTTGCAAGTGGGGATTGCCACAGTAACAGCTTGGGTTATTCTGCTGGTTTCAGTACAACACCAACCTCAAGTTAAAGCATTTGAGCTTTTAGAAAAACCTGCAACTACAGAGAGTGAACGCCAAGAATTACTGAAACAATCGGACTTAATTGAAAAAGGATTAGTCAATGCTTACCTGTCTCGCTACCGTTACCTCAGTCCCGTCAATAAAAGTAATCAAATTCAGAGTATTTATGATTACACCTTTGGTCTTCCAGAAAGCATCAATCAATTTTTACAAGATCAGTTCAATTATCTGATTTCTCCCTTTTTGTATCAAGGGTCTTACAGTGATGCCGATAAAGCCGAGAAACTTTACGCCCAATTTTTCGACCTGCCTATTCAAAAAGGAGAACAAAAAGCCATTCTTCATGCTATTCAATCCACCGCCGATCGGGATGAAGCCAAAGCTGGATTATTGAATATTGGACAGAAAAAAGTTTGGCTGCGATCGCAACAAATTAATATTACAGAACATGGGGATTGGGCCGATGTGGAACTTTACGAAATTTATGATAATAAAACCACGGATGTTGAAGAAATTTTGTATTACTTTTCCCTGCCAGAAAGTGCGGTAATTACAGGAATTTGGTTAGGAGATACAGGGAATTTAGACAGCCGATTTCCGTTTCAGGTTTCTCCTCGCGGGGCTGCCCAAAAAGTGTATAATTCTCAAGTCAGACGAGTCAATCCCGTTGATCCAGCGTTGTTAGAACAGGTTGGCCCCCGTCAATATCGTTTACGGGCATTTCCTGTCCCCCCGCCCTTAACTCCAGCCGAAAAACGGTCTGAAGTTGAACGTCCCACGGAGATGCATTTGTGGCTGACTTATCAGGTGATGCGTCAGGATCAAAGTTGGCCGTTGCCTCAACTCACCGAAAAACGCAATATCTTTTGGACAGGCAAAACTCAACGCATTTATAACGGTAAACCCGTCAAAGGCAATAATCCAGACTGGCTACCCGCGACGTTACCCGCCACGACACCAGCCCCCCAAACGACTCATACCGTTGATTTTGATAACGGTAACCCCATTGTTGCCCAACCGTTAGTCAATCAAAAACCTATCTTACCCAGTGGGAAGCGGTTTGCGGTGATTTTAGATACTTCTCGCAGTATGACCAGCCAACATCAGTCGGTGATTAACACGTTTCAATGGCTGCAAAAACAAGGCTTTGCAGACTCCCAGCTAGACAATAACGATGCCGATTTATATGTTAGCGCCACGGGGAAGGTTGAGCCTCAACGGATTGATGATATTAGCCAATTTCAGCCTCAGAAAGTCGCGTTTTATGGTTCATTGCAGCCAGAGGAGATGTTACAACAGTTTGAACGTCTCAAAGGGGATACGGCTTATGATGGCATTTTTATTCTCACCGATGAGGGCAGTTATGAACTCGCGAAAGACTTACCCAATGTTTCTACTCCCGCTGCGCCGTTATGGATGGTTCATTTTGGCAAAACCGCCCCAGCTTATGAAGATGGACTGCTGGCAGCCCTGCAAAATAGTCAGGGTGGCGTAACCAATAGTATTGCTGAAGCGTTACAACGGATGGCATTACAAAATCAACTGGGAGAAACAGCCATTAATGTAGTAGATGGTTATGTTTGGCTATCTCAAAAAACAACAAAAACAGCAATTTCAAATGCTGATTTGACTCCTATTGCTGCCCGTCAATGGGTGCAAAAACTCAGCCGTGAGATAAATTTACAACAGTTAGATCAACTGGATGCTATTCATGCGATCGCCAAAACTCACAAAATTGTTACGCCTTATTCGTCGATGATTGTGTTAGTCAATGATGAACAACGGCAAGCTTTAAAAGAGGCAGAAGCCGCTGCGGATCGATTTGATCGAACCGTTGAAAATGGTAAAGAAAATCTAACACAACCGATGAATCCATTACACGTCAGTGTGCCTGAACCAGGGTTAGTCATGGGTTTAATTGGGGTGGGTTTTCTGTTCTTAATTCCCCGTCCAAAAGTCCGAATTAACCGATAATATCCCGATAAAAAGCTGAGGCTTTTCACTGAATCAATTTAATGGACACCTCAGCTTTGAATGATTTAGGGTTGAAATACTGGAAAAATTACGGAGTTTTTCTCAGTCTAATGAATTGTTGGTTTCAACTCTATTTTGGCGGATTGACGATATACTCCGAGGGCTTCGCATCAGCTTTCCCGGCTTGAACCAATGCCTGATAAACCATGGCAGAGACTTCTGCGCGGGTTGCAGGTTCATTCGGGTTCAAGGTTTCTGTATTGGGATAACTCGCCACGATACCCGCTTCAGTTGCTGCTGCAACTTTCTCAACCGCCCATGCTGGAATTTGATCCGCATCCTGATAAACTTTAACAATTTCTTCAGGATTACCCGAGGGTTTTAAGTCCAAACCACTAACTAAAGCCACTAAGACTTCAGTTCGGGTCATAGGCCGTTCTGGACGGAACACATCTCCAGGATAACCTGCTAAGAAACCGGTTTTATTCGTTGATTGAATCGCAGGTTGCGCCCAGTACCCTTGATTCACATCCTCAAAATTAGTGGCATTCTCTTGCTCAGTGTCAGCAAACTCAAAAGCATCCTCAATTTGAGCCGCAACAGCCGCCCGACTCATAGGTGCCTCAGGCTTAAAGGTTCCATCTTCAAAACCTGTGACGATATTTCGCTGAGCAAAATACTGAACATAATCTTTTGCCCAAAAATCATCGGGAACATCAGGAAATTCAGCAGAAGATGCCGCAGGAGTCTCTGTTTCAGAGGACTTAGAACCAAATCCCGGAATAGGGATGCCCAATCTAGGTTTATCGGGTTTGGCTGTCGTTGCCTCTTCTTCTTCTGAGGGAGAAGCGGCATTATCGGCTTGTTCAGACTCTGGAGTTGGAGTGGCGTTTGCGGTGGGAGTTTCTTTAGCCTCTGGCGAAGCCTCAGGAGAAGCCGCAGCTTCTGTGGGGGTTTCTGCTTCAGTGGTGGCTGGTGTTTTCGCTCCCTCCGGCTTATTGCCTAACCCAGGAATAGGAAGGGGAACTAACCCAGGTTTTTGAGACCGTTCTGTAGTAGCTTCTGCAGGTTCTTTTGTCTCTGAGGAGGATTTAGCCTCAGGGGCTTGGGTTTTGTCAGTTGGGGTAACGGCAGGTGCTTCTGTTGCCCCTTCCTCTGCCGCTTCTGGGGAGGAAACAGGGGTTTCAGTGGCTTCAGTCTCTGCTGGAGTTTCCGCCTCTACAGGAACTTCTGTCTCTTCTTCCGTGAGCGTTTCTTCAGGAGTGGTTTGAGCCGGTTGTGTACCGCCAAATAGGCTGCCTCCCCCTAAGACTAACCCCGCACCACGACCTAAACCAGAGGGACTGGCTTGTAATCCGGTTGTTTCTGATTCTAGAGGAAATGAAGCAGTGCCTCCTGGGGGTTGGGAAGGTAGACTGCCTTCTAATGAAAACGGATCTTTCAACAGTTGAGACATACTGGGAGTGTCAGCAACCTGAGTCGAAGATGAGCGCTGGCCTAGCAGTAGACCACCAGGGCGGTCTGTTTTGCCAAACACCCAAAAGAAAATCCCTCCCATTGCCAACAGAGCTACTAACACAGCGATCCATTCGTCTCGGTTACGAGAGGGATCGTTGGGTGAGGCTGATGGATCGGAAGGAGGGGGTAAATCCGGTGAATTTGGAATTGGTGAATGTGACATAGCAGTTGATCATATCAACATTTAAAATCCAGATTAACTGCTATGCCCTCACATGACAATCAAGACACGGGGGAAAGGGGAGATGGGGTGTTGGGTGTAGGCAGTGGGGTGTGGGGTGTGGAAAGAGAGGTAGAGCAGTAGAAAAGTAGGGAAAAGGGGGAGATGATGTCAGAAGTGAGGATTATAACTCTCTGACTCTAGTGATAAGTCTCGACTCATTACTCATGACTCACTAATCATCACTTTTCCCGACTGCCTACACCCAACACCCTACTTCCTACTCCCTAACGAGACCCTTCAATTACAGCCAGAGGACGAGGAACTAACTGAGCATTGAGAATAGAAATGGCTTGACTATAGTAGGGATCTTGATCCGTCCCGACTAACTTAGGATCGCTGGAGAGCTGTTTCTTTTGCGCCTCAGTCAATTTAATCTCTACATCAGGGGTTACCCCTTTTTTACTAATATCAGTGCCGTTAGGGGTGTAATAGTGGGCGATGGTGACGGCAAGGCCCGATCCATCTGCTAGGGAAAAGACAGATTGAACTAGGGCTTTCCCAAAGGTGCGATCGCCCATAATCACCGCTCGTTTATTATCTTTTAAGGCTCCTGCAACAATTTCACTAGCACTGGCGGAATTTTTGTCCACTAACACCACTGCGGGTAAATCCGTTAAGGCTGTGCGATTGGCCCGCAGTTCTTGGCGATCGCCTGCCCGGTCAACGGTACTGACAATGGCACCAGCATCCATCCACATCCGAGCAATTTCAATACTACTGCGCAGTAACCCCCCCGGATTACCCCGTAAGTCTAATACAAATCCATCCACTTGCTGTTTTTGCAGGTCTTCAATCGCTTCTAACATCTGTTCAGAGGCGTGGGAATTAAACTCCCGCAATTGAATATAGCCAATTTTGCGGTTGCCTTCTTGATTGAGGCGATAATAAACGGCTTCTAACTCAATGCGGGCACGGGTTAAGGTGACCTCAAAATCTTCTGCACTATCGCGGCGAATGCGTAAGGTGATTTGAGTCCCCACGGTTCCCCGAATTTTCTCAGCGGCCTTTTCTACACTCAAGCCTTCTGTCGAATGACCATCAATCTCCAAAATTTGATCCCCGGCTTGAATTCCGGCTTCCATGGCAGGAGAATTTTTAATCGGTGAAACCACTGTTAGGGTTTGAGACTCTTCATCAACCTTGAGTTGCATTCCCACCCCAGACAGTTCTCCAGCGGTTTGATTGGTGAGACGTTCATACTGCTTGGGATCCATGAAACGGGTGTAAGGATCGTCAAGCTGTTCCAGGGCATCTTGCAGGGCAGTGTAAGCTTGTTCTGGGGAAGTATATTCTCGGCTGAGTAAATCTTGGCGAACTGCTTGCCAATCAACATGATTAAATGTGCCATCCACATATTCTCGATTGACAATTTGCCATGCTTCGTCAACAATCGCTTTTGGACTGGTTTTCAGTGTGGCATTGACGGAGAAGTTTAACCCAGGCACAGCCAGGGTTGAAATCGCTGCGATCGCCCCACTGACAAGGGCTGTACGGAATAGAGAAAACGGTTTTGCTGTTTGGTTCATCGAGTCATCCTCTGGCTGTCTCCCTCAACTGAGTTCAGGTCTGAGAGGAGCAGCCGTCATCATCCTTAGTTGGGTTTACAAGTTGCCCGACTCAAAGATTTTTCACTTGAACAGTGCGGGCGAGTTAGTCTGTGCAAGCGACGATTAAATGTTCACTTCACACCACGAATAATCCATTACTGAATTGATCGGGTTGAATCCCTCGTCTGATTGATGGATTAAGATTGAGTGCAGTTTATCCGATACTTTTTTGCTAACGTTTACTAACATTCCCATAAGCGAGATGCTGACGCATCCAGGGTGTATCTACCAAAGCTTGTAGGAAAATCCCACGAGCGCCATTGAGGTCTCTGTCCATGGTGTAACCATCAATCCTCTGCTTTATGCGGTCAGTTCTCCATACAAAATTCTGTTCTCTCTGAACGATCCTGAACAAATTGATGAAAAAGACTAACAAAAAGCCAAGAATTTGGTATCTGTTCTGCTGCACGGTTCATTCTAGAGTTGGATTGTCCAGAACTTAGGGAAAACCCAGCCAGAGATGCAGATTCAGAACTGACCATCTGAATATTAAGCAAGAAGGATTGCTTTCGATCATTGCATAGATTTTTATAACTTACTACCAGTTTAGCGAGAGATTTGCTTAAAATGACGATAACAACTGCTAAAATTATTCAGAGATGAACTCTGAAATTATTCTAAGCCCTTGAGCATCGACTCTACAAGCCCTGCTTCCCCCCTACAAAGATTGCAGAGATTTGCCCTATTTTTGCCTCCCGTGATAGCATTTGCGGGTGTAGTTCTGATTCAGCTTTTGGGGCCAGGTACTTTGAAGTTAGGGGATCACCATTTATCAGAGACAGACTCAGAGGCTTTTGTGTTAGCAACGAAAACTCAAGCGCAACAACAAGCATTGCAACTGCAACTCCTGAAGATTTTACCCACCTTGGGTTATGATAACTTAATTGCAGATTGGACATTCCTCAATTTCTTGCAGTATTTTGGGGATGAACCAGCGCGAGAATTAACGGGTTATGAACTGAATGATGACTATTTTGACGCGATCTCTCAACTTGATCCCCGTTGGGTGGAGATGTATCTGTTTCTTTCAACTTCCGTGTCGTTCTACCAAGCTCAACCGCAAATTGCAGTAGAATTAATGAATCGAGGAACAGAGGCTTTATCCCCCGAAATGAGCCAGACGGCTTGGATTGTATGGCGACTCAAGGGGATCGATCAGTTGTTACTGTTGGGGGATACCTCGGGGGCAATTCACTCCCTGTCTCAAGCATCTGACTGGGCAGAACGCAGTGGTTATCCAGACTTTGCCCGTCAGTTTCGCGCTGCAGCTGAAGTCCTCCGACAAAATCCAGACAACTTACAGGTTCGACTGAATGCTTGGTTATCGGTTTATTATCAAACCACAGATAAATTAGTCCGGCAACGTGCAACTCAGGAATTATTGGCTTTGGGCGCAAAAAAAGAAATCACAGAAGAGGGCGAAGTCCGGTTTATCTTGCCTCAAATGCCTTAGGGTGTTGAGAGATGCCTTTGTCAGTTGATTAACTGTCCCTTCGTCCCAAAAATATCTCGCCAAAACTCACGACATTAGAGAGAATTAGATCGGGTGTAATGATACACTTTAAGAAGTGTCATTCGTCACAATTTTGAAATACTATTTTCAGTAATATTAAAAATGGAAAATATTTCCAGTTTGAGATATTTAAACCGCTTAGAGAATTGCAATCAATGATGATGTCTAGTCACGCTTTAGCCCATGCACGGCTTAGGGAACAGCAGATTAATTCCCTCAGTTCTCCGATTGAACCGATTAAAAAAGTGATCCCAATTACGCCGCAACGATTTCGGATTGATGATCAAGTAGAACAACCGACATTTTATTTGCTAGAGGCAAAATCAGGTCAAACACTGAAGATGAGTGGCAACAATGGCATCGTAATCGCCAAATTATTTTCCCCTTCAGGTCAGCTTTTATCGAGCTTAGTGATTCATCCTCAGCAACAGAGTCAATGGCAGGGGTCTCTATCTGAATCTGGTCTTTATCGAGTGTTAGTTTATCCTGTCCTAATCAGTAATGCTTTTATGATTATGATTAGTTTATCGGACGTATAATTATTACCGTAATCATAACCGACGATTAACCTATCTGACAATCTCTATCTTTTGACGGTTGAACCATAAAACTTTTTCTCTCATCCTTGAATTATTAATGAAAATCTTTTATAACCAATCAAGGAATGGTATGAGAAGTGGCGGAGTTCATGATGGAGTTTGACCATATTCACTTTTACGTCGAAAATGCAGAAACCTCACGCAACTGGTTTATAGACAAACTCAAATTTGAAGCAGCCGGACAGGTGATTCACCCCCAAACTCATACAGAAGTTGTCAAAAATGGATGGGTTTACTTTCTTCTTTCTTCTCCGTTGTCACCCCAGTCTGAAGTGGCTGAGTACCTCCGTTACCATCCTCCAGGGGTAGTTGATGTTGCTTTTCAAGTGGATAATCTGGATGGAGTCATTAATCGTATCATTACCACAGGAAGAAAAGTTTTACACCCAATACAATATTATCATTTGGATTCAGGATGCTTAAAATGGGCAACCGTTTTAGGTTGGGGTGGACTCCGCCACACGTTAGTTGAACGACAGACATTTGTTCCCGGAAAAAGTCTTCCTAAGATTCCATTTATAATAAAAAATACGCCTTCTTCAACCGGTTTAGAAGGCATTGATCATGTGGTTTTAAATGTGGAAGCCGGAGAATTAAATCCTGCTATTACTGAATATCAAATGCTTTTTGGCTTAGAACCTCAGCAAAGCTTTAATATTAAAACAAAACGATCTGGTTTACAGAGTCAAGTCTTAAGTGATTCCTCTGAAACAGTTAAATTCCCTATTAATGAACCCACTTCTTCTACTTCTCAAATACAGGAATTTTTAGATTATAATCAAGGTTCAGGAATTCAACATATTGCTTTAAAAACAAATAATATTATTCAGACAGTTGCTCAACTCATGCAACAAAAGCTTCCTTTTTTATCTGTTCCAGAAACTTATTATACTCAATTGCAAAAACGCGGGATTCAAGATTGTCTAAATTCGGACTGGGAACGGCTAAAAAATGCTCAAATTTTAATCGATTGGAAACCACAAACACCAGAGGCTATATTGCTGCAAATTTTCACTCAACCGATTTTTAGTCAACCGACTTTCTTCTTTGAATTTATTGAGCGTAAAGTTACTTTTTTTCAAGGAAAAATGATCCAGGCAGAGGGATTTGGAGAAGGTAATTTTCAAGCATTATTTGAAGCGGTTGAACAAGATCAAATCAAACGAATGTTGAACCAGATCAATAATAATCAGGATTAATTTTTATAGATAAAATTAGCTGATTTTGATCGAAAAATTAAATCTTTAAGAAATAGGGGTTATGAGGGACAGGAGTTATGGTAAGCTAAATGGCAGTAACAATGACCATCAAATCTGATATTTTATAGGGAACCAACATCGCTAAAATGGTGTAATCGGTAGTTGTTAGGTTGAGGGAACGTTGGCTTAGCCTTGCCGTCGGCAGTAAAGTAACCCAATCAAAATCAGACTTTGTTGGGTTTTACTATTGTTCTACTCAAATTACATTTTTATATCATGTCCGGTTGAATACTCAATATATTTGCTTCTGATGGGGAGTAGGGAGATTGGTGTGGGGTGTGGGATTAAAACATCTCGTCTGAGTTAGCATTTCTAGTTTTATGATGACTCATTATCCGGACTTGATATTAGAAATTAATGAATCGATTTATTGTTATCTTTTGATCTAATAATGACTATGAATGACTTATATATTTCTTGGTCAGAATATCATCAACTCATTGAGTCCTTAGCTACTCAAATTTATCAGTCTTGTTGGGAATTTGATCAGATTGTTTGTTTGGCGCGGGGAGGGTTACGCATTGGGGATATCCTCTCTCGCATTTATGATAAGCCTTTGGGCATTTTATCCACCTCTTCTTATACGGGAGAAGGCGGGAAAATCCAAGGAGAATTAAAGATTGCCAGTCATGTCACTATGACAACAGAAACCTTAGAGGGTCAGATTTTATTAGTGGATGATTTAGTTGATTCAGGAATTAGTTTAGAACAGTCTATTTTGTGGTTTCAACAACATTATCCTCAAATTACAGAAATCCGAACGGCTGTTTTGTGGTACAAATCCTGTTCAACATTCCAACCCGATTATTATGTGACTTACTTATCTAATAATCCTTGGATTCATCAACCGTTTGAACAGTATGAACAGATGAATCTAGCAGAAGTAGGGAAGATTTTAGATCCAGCTTAATAGGAATTAAAAGTAGAGTCAATCACTGAATTGACCCTACAAAAATTAATTTTAATGCTCTAAACAGCAACTATTGAGTTGAGGTTTTGACTGGCTGAAAAAGTCGCCTGACGCGCCCACCCGTCGGCTGCAATAATATCCTCTAAACTCGGTGTTTGACAATTCTCATTTTGATGGCGATCGCAAACTTTTTCAATCAGTTTAGGAATATCTAAAAATGTAATTTTCTCTTCTAAAAATAAGGCAACTGCCTGTTCATTGGCAGCATTTAATACGGCTGGCATTGAACCCCCTGCCCGTCCCGCAGCATAAGCCAGTTGCATACAAGGATATTTTTGATTATCCGGTGCTTTAAAGGTCAAATTCCCTGCTTTAACTAAATCCAAAGGTTCCCAATTCGTATAAATTCGTTCTGGCCAAGACATGGCATAAAGCAAGGGTAATCGCATATCTGGCCAGCCTAATTGAGCTAAAACGGACGTATCTTGTAATTCAATTAAGGAGTGAATAATACTCTGGGGATGAATCACAATATCAATATTCTCGTAATCTAAACCAAACAAATAATGGGCTTCAATCACTTCTAACCCTTTATTCATCATCGTTGCTGAGTCCACTGTAATTTTCCGTCCCATTGACCAATTGGGATGGGTAATGGCATCAGCCACAGTCACTTCAGCTAATTTCTCAATCGGCCAATCTCGAAATGCCCCCCCAGAAGCAGTTAAAATAATCCGTCGTAACCCCCCTGAATGCACCCCTTGTAAACATTGAAAAATAGCGGAATGTTCTGAGTCGGCGGGTAACAATTTCACGCCGTATTCTTGAATGAGTGGATTAACCACGGGGCCGCCTGCAATTAACGTTTCCTTATTGGCTAAGGCAATATCTTTTCCCGCTTTAATGGCGGCAATGGTGGGAAGCAATCCGGCACAACCCACAATACCTGTCACCACCGCTTCTGAGTCCCCATAGCGGGCGACTTCTACCACTCCCGACTCTCCCGCTAAAATCATTGGTTGGGGATGGATATCAGCAATCGCCGCTTTTAATTCGGGTAACTGGGTTTCGTTACAGATAGCTACAATTTCTGGTTTAAACTGACGAACTTGTTCAGCCAAAAGGGTAACATTGCTTCCGGCAGCCAATCCGACTATTCTAAACTGGTTGGGATGATGGGTGACGATATCTAAGGTTTGAGTCCCAATTGAACCCGTTGAGCCTAACAGTGTAATCGCTTTCATGTTTTCTTAAGGATCTATTGATTATTACCATACTACGATGGTTGATCCCCATAGCGTGAAGATGAAGGCAGAAGGTAGAAGTAGGGAGTAGGGAGATGGGCAGATAGAAGTCAGACGTCAAAAGTTAGAAGTTAGAAAAGTCTTCTTTCCCCGATTGCCGTAGGCGTAGCCATAGCTGAAAGAAGTATGCCGTAGGCGAAGCCAGTCGGTCGGACGTATGCCGATTGCCTTCTACCACCTGCCTGTTGCCTGTTGCCTGTTGCCTTTACGATTGCCAAACTAACACTTTTGCTTCGTATTCTGGCAAATCAATCAAAATATTATCATCTCCCGATTCAATATCATAATCATTCGTCCACTCATGCCATTTTCCATTGGCGGGGAAATGAGGCAATTGATATCCGGCTAAGAAATTGTCGGAGAAATTAGCAATGACAACAATACGGGAACCTTCGCCATTCCAACGAGTATAAGCGATCACTTTCGAGTCAACATCTTCATGGAAGAAGTCAATATTTTCGGTATAAAGCGCGTGGTTATTTTTACGAAGATGAATTAAACCGGCATAGTAATAAAACAAGCCCTTATTTGTATCATTCTTGAGAAGAGTCCAATCAATTTTAGAAGATTCTATGGTTTTGGGTTTGTACTCTCCAAATTCCTCTCCCATCCAAATTAAAGGAACACCAACAGCAGTCATCAGTAACACAGCCCCCAGCTTAATTCGCTTAAAGGCTGCTTCATCAAAAATGCCATTTTCTGCCAAATCTACAATGAGTCTATTATGGTCATGGTTGCCTAAATAATTCACTATATTGGTAGCTCCCATATAACCCTGGCGTTTACCATCTAAGACATTTTTCAGTTCTTCAAAATCAAACTTTTCCCCACACAAATGTTCTTTCATGCTGTGGTAAAAGCTATCATGCCAGCAGCCATCCATCGGCCCATCGAAGTTGGTAATACTAGGATTTTCAGGAACATATTCCGCGACATTATAAAAGGGCTTGTTTCCGGCTATTTTTTTCGCTTCGTCAACAATCCAATGCATAAAATCGTAGTTACCAATTTGTCGCGCCGCATCGTAACGAATACCGTCAATATGATATTCTTTAATCCAGAAACGTACCACATCACCCACAAACTGCCAAGCGGGTTTAATGTCTAAATTATCATCATAATGTTCATAGTTAAATTCTGGCCCCCAGTTAAATTCTGGATCTTTTGGGTCATGATGAAACCAATAGTCATGATCGATATGATTGAGAGGACATTCAGATTCAGAATGGTTAAAAATCCCATCCATAAACACTCGTATTCCCCGGCTATGACATTCATCAATTAAACGCTTTAAGCCTTCTGTCGAGCCATAGCTGGACTCGGAAGCGAAGAAGTAACGAGGATTATAACCCCAACTGTAATCACCTGGATACTCTTTAAATGGCATTAATTCAATGGCATTAATTCCGAGTTCACAGAGATAGTCTAACTTTTCAATAACGTGCTTATAATTACCTCGGGCATGAGGATCATCTTCTCCCCCTGTAAAATCATTAACGTGTAATTCATAAATGACTAATTCATGGTCAGGTGGCAAGGGTTTATCATCATGCTTCCAAACGTAAGTATCAATAATTTTTTCACCCTCTTTAATCCGAATCACGCCATTCTGACTCAAATTATCAATATCAGTGGCATAGGGATCAGTAATGGTCACCCATTCATCAGGTTCAAAAAACCAGCTTTTAGAACGGACTCGGTATTTATATTGATAAACTCCATCTTCTAATTCAACTTCAGTCCGAAAATATCCTTGTTCATCTTTCTCCATGGAAATGTCTTCCCAGTTGGAAAAGCAACCGACTAACTTAACATTTTTATTGTATGGAGCCAATAATTTGAATTCAATTAAAGCCATTGTTTTTTTCCCCTTTAAGTCTGAATCAGAAAAACCAATCTTCTAATTTAATAGAGATTACAAAAACCCCGAAAAAATGGTCAAGCCAACTGAAACCTGTGTTTGACAACTGGGTTAAAAAATACCTCTAACTTTGAGGAGTAGCATCACTTCTTCGTAAAAAGAAAATAGCAGTTCCAATAATCAGAAATGCAATTCCCCACCATAATGAATTACCAGGCAATATTTTGAGCAAAAGAGTGACAATCCCTGAGGTAATCAGCGACCATCCGATTGTGGTTCGATACTTCATCATAATTAATTAATTTCCTAAACTAAAGATCGAAGAAGATTAATTCTAACTTCGCTTGATGTCTTCAAGATTAATTGAAATAGTCCAATAAAAACTTCTATCTAAAGACTTACATTCGGTCTAATGAAATATTCAGCACAGAGAGCATAGGGACGACGTTCAGATCTGATGGACTCAGTAGAAAATAGAAACAATTGATGATTTTATGGGAAAATATCGCAAATTTTATTAAATATGACTTTAAATATTGTCTTTTATACGGTATGAGACTGTTATCAACCATTTATTTAAAAATGCTAGCTATATCACTAAAGTTGAATTAAAGCTGCCAGATTGGCATTTATTTTCCTCAAAACTATTCGATTCTGTTAATCAGATTGGATATAAAGCGTATTACAACTTGCGAAGACAAGTGTATTACGAGTGGTAAACATTGTGATCAGGAAATAATTGTTATGGCATTTCTTCGCGGAACTGACAATGCAGATAACCTCACAGGGGGTTCAGCAGATGACCAAATTTTTGGTCGCAAAGGAAATGATGTTCTAACAGGCTTAGGAGGGGCTGATATCATCCTCGGAGATGATGGCGATGATGAAATTGATGGTGGAGACGGCAACGACCAACTGTTTGGCAATGATGAAAATGATCAAATTGTCGGCGGCAGTGGTGACGATGTCCTCAACGGCGGTGACGGTGATGACGGCCTTGATGGCGGTGATGGCAATGATACGGTGATTGGCGGTAGCAATACCCGCAGTTCTGGAGGCATCAGCATTAATATTGTCGCAGAAGGCGGCAGCATTCAAAGCGCAGACATTAACACCAATCAAATTACCGGTGGCGATACCATGTTAGGCGGTGCGGGGAATGATTTACTCTCCGGTAACAGTGGGAGTGATATCATCGATGCCGGCCCTGACAACGATACCGTTTTAGGCAGTACGGGTGATGACGTAATCTTCGGCGGCACTGGTAATGATGAACTTCTAGGGGGCAGTGAGAATGACACGGTCTTCGGAGAAGGCGGGGATGATTTAATTGTGGCCGGGACCGGAAATGACCAAATTGTAGGAGATAACGGAAGAGACGGTCCAGGAGGAAATGACGAGATTTTAGCCGGAGATGGAAATGATATTGTGATTGCTGGCAGCGGCAATGACAATGTTAGCGCAGGTTTGGGAGATGACTTCGTTGAAGGAAATGCTGGAAATGACACCCTAACTGGAAGTAATGGCAGTGACGATCTCTCTGCTGGGACTGGGGTTGACATTCTCAATGGCTTTGGTGGCGGTACTCCAGGTCAACGGGATATTCTCCGAGGTGGAAGAGATGGTGCATTAGACACCTTTATTTTAGGCACTGAAGAGGGTGTGTTCTATGCTAACCCCAGTGCAACTCGAGATGACTTTGCCATTATTGTGGGTTTTGAAGTGGGGGTTGATACCATCCAGCTAGCAACTGTGGGTGGACTGGTGAGTTATGGCTTACAAGGAGTGACCTTCTCAGGTGCCGCCAGTGCCGCTATTGTAGCGAATGAACTTCAAGAAATTATTGGCATTGTAGTGGGTGTAACCGGGTTTGCTGGTAACTCTTTCACCTTAGTTTAAAGACAATTCTCTACAGAATTTGATCGGTTTTAATCAGCATCCGTCACAGTACGGGTTAAAGATTGCCTTGGTCAGTATTCACTCAGAAACATTGGCTGATATCATACCCAATCCGATTGTCAAAACTAACAGATAAGAGTTGACTTAATCTCTATTTTTATCAGTCATCTAGACTCTAAAAATAAGGGCGCTATGAGAACCGGGTTGAGTATCAGTTGTGTGTTTTAAACCCTTTAAATATTTGGAGATTTTACCCTGATGTCTTCCGAAACCTATTTTTTACAACCTGTTGGTTCTTCATTTAATCCCATTAATGCAGAAGCCATTAGCAGCGCTCAGTTTTTTAATTATAGTCAACCGGCTTCCGGCAGTTTAAATGCTGCCGATTTCCAGGTTTTAGTTCAAGGGGGTGTAGCTTTTGCGATCGCTAATGCCGATTCAATCTTTATTAATAATCCCGGCTTCACCGATTTATTTACTGAAGCGTTTGGCGAAGGGATTGAGGGAGGATTTGAGATTGAAAGTAGCGTTTCAACAGAAGTTGTTGCCACTTTTGACATTGAGGCTAATCAAACCTTTTCATTTGATTTTATTGGCGATATGAGTTTAGAAGCCACCGAAATTGATAATCCTAATGCCGCTTACAGTGAAGCCCAATCTAGAATTGGTTTCCTGGTTTTAGAGACTTCTGATGTCGATCAACCGAGAATACTTGATTTTGCTGGCGTTTCAGGAACACTGATTTCTTCTGAAAAGAAAGGTCGGGTTTTTCCAATTAGAGGAGGCAGAAATATTACAATTGCCAGTTCAGATACGACCAAAGATATTGATGGAAATAACGGCGAAGATTTTGTCAACTTTTTTGCCAGCGGCAGCTATGAACGCTATTTTCGTAATGACACTCAAATCACTGTTGTTGAAATTAATCGCAGCTTTGTGAAGTTACGGGGTGACAGTTCCATCGAGAATTTCGGGGATGATGTCAGATATGGAACAGTCGGTGCAGATCGGCTGAATGGAACCAATAGTGCAGATAAAATTTATGGTAGCCTGCAAGATGATTATCTCAACGGCAGAGGGGGAAATGATATCCTTGAAGGCGGCCCCGATGACGATCACCTCAAAGGAGGTTTTGGTGATGACAAAATGCATGGCGGTTCTGGAGAAGATACCCTAATTGGTGAACGGGGTAGTGATACCTTAGTCGGTGGAGATGATGCAGATCGGTTTGTCTTCCGGCAGAACCATCTCCAGAATGGGGAAGTCGATGTTATTGTTGATTTTGAAGTCGGTATTGACAAAATAGAAGCCAATGGCTGGGGTGCAGTGGATGCGAATAATTGGCTGTCTAATGCGATCGCCAATGGTGATTTTGTCAACAGTTCTGAGGGGGCGCTTTACACCGCTAACCGAGGCGGACAAGTCTTATTAGAAGGAGTCAGTTTAGAGAGTTTAAATAGTTCAGATTTTGTATTTAGTTAACTGATAAGTCATTGGTTGTTTGTTGTTTGTTATTCGTGGGGAATAGGGGGTAGGGTGTCGGGTGTCGGGTGTAGGTAGGAGGCAGCTTTGCTGGAGGCACTCTTGCAACAGGGAATTTTAGATTTCTTCTCATCTCCCTTGTCTCCCTATCTCCCTATTCCTGTACAGGCGCATTGCAATGCACTCCTACCTGACTCCCCACACCCTCATTCCTTTCCTGAAGCTAAAATCCACTTTAACAAAATGGGGTTGACTAATTCAGGCGCTTCGTCTTGAGGGCAATGTCCCACCCCTTCCAGTCGAATGAAGTCACGCACCGCCGGATATTTAGCATAAACCTGTCCGAGTTCAATCGGTTCCCAAGGATCAGCAGTTCCCCATAAGATTAAGGCAGGACAAGGTAAAATCGGCAGTAGATCTTCCGGTAACGGCCCTTGGGAATATTGGGTAAACGCTACAAAAACCTCCACTGCACCGGGATCGCGGGCGGGTTTGAGGAGCAGATTAATTAACTCATCACTAATGGCTTCAGGGCGCTGGTAGGCTTGTCTGAGGATGTTTTTGAGGGCTTTGGGTTGGGCAATTTGATTAAACATCCACTGACTCACCCATTTCATCCCCAACAACCGTTGCACCCCACTCACCCCAATCCCACGATACCAAGATCGTTTGCGTTCATGGAGGAGTCGTAAAGAACAGTTGAGGAGTGCCACTTCTGTGGCGATATCGGGATGACTGACCGCTGTTTGCATGACGACAATACAGCCAATGGAATTTCCCACCAGGAAAGCTGGGGTGCCCACCACCTGACGGCAAAAATCAGCAATTTGATCCCCCCAAGTTTCAAACGTATAAGCAACATCTGGACTCGGCAGGGGTTTAGCAGACCCCCCAAACCCCAATAAGTCAATGGCAAACACACGACACTGTTGAGATAAAGCCAGAATGTTCTTGCGCCAATGTCCCCAAGAAGCGCCAAAACCATGCACCAACACCACCCCAGGGCCACTTTCACCCACCGTGACATAACTGATGGGGTAACCCTTCCACATCCAGGTTTGAGGGGTAAACTGATGCAGAAATTGCTCCTGTTCTACATAGGGGTTGGATGAGAGATGGGTCATAATGAGATGAGAGTGAAGACGCTTCCTTAATATAACTTAACAAAGTCGAAAGGATGTCACATCAAAAGATGAGCTTCTGTCAAGCGTCGAGTCATCTCACGGCGAACTTCACTGGAAACTCGATAACCCCGATCCCAGCGTTCTAATTTAATATGATCGACATAGAACTTAATGGTTAAATCCATCGTGTTACTGGTGGTGTTATTCAGACGAACTTTGGGTTCTTTCCATAAAACATGAGACTCTTTAAAATCTTCTCGTAACCAGTTGATGAAGCGTTTAGCATACTCATCCAATCGAGTTTCAGCCCCGCCTGGATTTGAAATTGTTTGCAATAATTTATTGAGTTTGAACTTTAAAATACTAATTTTAGTCTCCCACTCTTCCAGCAATATTTGCTGATCTTCAGGTTGTAAATCGGGGTCTTTAAACCAAGCTTTATACCATTGTCGAATCAAGGAAATTAAAGTTTTATGATCCGAATTTTCTGGAATTTCTTCGATTTTTGACTTTAACCAACTCACTCCCTTGTCATTATCCAATTGAACGCCAATTTGATGAAGGATATTATCATAATCCTTTTGAATGCTTTCAATTTCTGGTGAGGTTAAACCACCCGCTTCAAGTTTTTGAATAGACTGAATAAATGTTTCTAAATCCTGTTCAATTTTGAACAGTTGCTGGTTGACTTCCTTTTCCAGAGATAAGCGTAAATGCCCCACTTCTTTTTTAGAAAGTTCTCCTGTTTCTGTTTCTTTTAAAGCTTGAAATTGTTCTAAATTTTCTAGTTTTTCATCAATGTTTCCTAAGGTATCAGGATGACCTAAAATCACGTCTTTAATCAGTTTTGTTGCCAACCGATAATCAACATCACTTTTGAGGCTGAGATCGATTGAACCAGCAAAATGAGGGGTTGGACGAGTCAAGTTAACAATATTAAGATTACCGAGAGAGGCATTCGGCATATACAAATCACAGTCATCGTCAATCATATATAACTGAGTGACTCGCAAACCAATATTTTTAATCACCGCTAATGAACCGCTGGGCAGTGAAATCACATCTCCAAACTGAAACGGGGTATCAATTAACAATACTAATCCACTAAAAAAGTTACTGAGAATATCTCGGAGGGCAAAACCAAGAACAAAGGTTAATCCCCCAAATGCCACCCAAATTCCTGTTAAATCGAGTCCGAGGGTTTGTAAAAATAAAACGGCACCAATTAGATAAGTAAGGGAAGGAATCAGTCGTTCTAAAATAGGAACTAAAACATCATCCCAAACGGCTTCTGTTTTTCTGGTATAAGCGCGAATAATGTAAGCAACCACTTCGGTAAATAACTGAGCAACCCAATAGGTTCCCACCAGAATTGTACCCGCGCTTAATCCTCGTTCTATCCAGTTAACTGCTGGCGTTGAAGTGAGTTCTGCTAAAGAAAATTTTAACCCCAAAAAGATAATAATCGCCAGAACGGGAAACCGGGAAACATTGAGAATGACTAAGGGAATATCTACCTGAAGTTGACGGAAGATTGAACGCAGTCCATAGAACAAAATCAGATAAACAGAAGTCGCAACTGCTGCCAAAATCCCAAACCGGATTAGAAAGGGTTGATATGCTGTCAATAGATTCGGTAAGGAGTCAGATAATACAAGTTGAGGAGAAAGCAAAACAGTCATATTTGTAGAAAAAAATGAAATAGTTTTGAATGATCGACAAACATGATGCTCAATTCAGAGGGGGTTTAAAAAGTATAAAAGACTTTGTATTTTTCCCCTCAATCCCCCCAATATAGAGAGCGGATTGAGGGTAACATACAAAACGTTTAAAATGACCGCTGAGGTTTGTCTTATGCCGTCTCGTTGGCAAAATACCAGTCTGTGCCACCGCTACCCGCGTTGGTTAGCCGTAATTGCCAATCTGACACCTCTTCATAACTCATGTGATGGGTATCGGCACAAGCCGTCATGAACCCGGCTTGAATTTCTGGGTCTTCAAACCGTAATAAACCCGACTGACGAATAGCTTGTCCCTGAGGCGTGCCTGGAATGGGGGAAATGGCATAAGTTCCCACCCAAAATTGTAATTTTGGATTAATTGTCTTTAACTCTTGGTACAATCCTGAAACCGCATCTTCAAGGTGTAACATCGTTTCATGACTATCGTCCGGTAGCCCCATAATCACCCCATATTGAATCCGAGGAATACCCGTACGCACCACTGCTTTAACCATCTCACAATGCTGTTGCCAGGGCATTAACTTAGCATAAGCCTGCTTCCCTTCAACCGGACGTTCAGCCGGGATAAAGGCTTCATAAGAACCTGCGTTGCCATCCCAACCCCACAGGGCATCAATCAATTCTTGATCGGGGGCTAAATCTTCCGGACTGCGTTCATAACCCCGTCCAATGGTGGCTTTTTTCAGTTCTAACCCAATACACCAGTTCACCGCCAGTCCTAAATCTCGAACCCCTGCCATAATATCCAGGACTTCTTGTTTACCCTCTGGAAATAAGACTCGTCCTAAGAATTGATCGGAGGAAAATACAATCGACCGCGCCCCAGCTTCCCGTTGTAGAGATAGCCATTGCAGCGTTCTTTCTGGTGTCATCCGTTTGTAACCCGTTTTATAAGTGGGAGTTTGACAAAAATCACATTTGCGATCGCAACCTACATCTGCCACTAATGAACCCGCCGGCGGATAGCCATCGACAATGGTTTTAAAGTATCCCGAACTCATACATTGTTTGACCACATCCAACGAAGGTAACGGCCAATCCTGGGGACTCATGGGGGGCATTTTGACGGGATAGCGAGTGCCATCGGCTAAAATTACCCCGGAGAGTTGCTCCCGCATCGGTCTACCTAGGACATGGTCAAAGATGGCGACATTTGCCCCACCAGACTTATCTAAAACAATCGCAGTCGCCCCCGCTTCCAGATACAGATCCGGCAAAGCGATCGCGTCAGATCCCCCCACCACAACGGGTTTACCATGCTGGGATAAATGGCGAATCACCATTAATGCCAATTGGCGGTTACCCATAAAGTTATTGGTCACACCCCAAGCATCATAAGCATCGGGGTCAAGGGAATGAATGGCTGTGCCTTCATAGCTTTTAGACACCCGCATTCCTCGCCAAATCAGACTACCATATTCTTCTTTGTAGTCCCCTTTTCTGAGGTCAACTAACTGGGCATCAAACCCTTCCCCTTGTAAATGCGCCAGCAAAATCTGCTTACTGGGGATAGCATTATGCTTGTAAAATTCTGTCCAGTTTCTGCCTTTGGTGTCAACTAATCGCCGTGCGGGTAATTCGACTAATCCAATACTGGCAGATTTTTGAGCCTGTGATACAACCATGAGTAAATCCTAATTTATAAGTTGTAAAAGATTAAATGAGTGAGTTGGTGTAACTGGTGAGACCTCAAATTCTCAATCTTATTGTTGGGTTTGACTTCGTTCTAGCCAACCTACAAAACTTACCTCAAGGTTTCTCCCAATTGATGGGTGACGGGGACAGCAAATGTGCCCCCAATTTAACCCTAAACCCCTGACTTTTCACGTACAGCCTGGGCCATGCGACCGACACCACTGAGTTGGGTGTCACCGATACAAGCCAGACGATATTGCCAGTCAGACACCTCCTCATAGGTCATGTGATAGGTATCGGCACAAGCCGTCATAAATTCTCCGACAATTTCCGGATCTTGGAAACGGAGTAAACCGGATTGACGAATGGTATGACCTTGGGGCGTTCCGGGGATCGGTCGGATGGTGGTGGGGGCAATATGAAACTGTAAGTTAGGATTAATCGTTCTCAGATCTTCTGAGAGTCCCATGAAGGCTTCTTCTAGCCCTAACATGGTTTCGTGGCTATCTTCTGCTAATCCTAAAATCACACCATAATAAATCCGAGGCACGCCCGCCCGCACAATGGTACGGAGCATATTACAATGCTGTTGCCAGGGCAGCAGTTTAGCGTATGATTCTCGGCCAAAAATCGGACGTTCGGCTGGAATAAACGCTTCATAGCAACCGACTTTACCATCCCAACCCCAGAGGGCATTCACCAGTTCTTCATCGGGAGTTAAGTCATCACTGTTGCGATCATAACCCCGTCCTAAAGTGGCTTTTCTGACTTCTAAACCATTTGGCCATAACACCGGTAAACCAATTTCCCGAAAGCCTTTGGTAATTTCCAGGACTTCCTCACGACCTTCTTTAAACAAAACCCGTCCTAAGAATTGATCGGAATAGGACATCACTGCTTTTGCCCCCGCTTCTTTTTGCAGGGCAAACCAGTTGATGGTTTTTTCCGGTGACATCCGTTTGTAACCCGTTTTGTAGGTGGGAGTCTGACAAAAGTCACATTTGCGATCGCAGCCGACATCGGGGAAAATAGACCCCATAGGAAATAGAGGAATATCTTGTTCGGGTGCCCAATATTCTTGACCCAAGCATTGCTTCACCACCTCCAAGGAAGGTAAAGGCCAATCTTCGGGACTCATGGGGGGTTTACTGATACAGTGGCGGCTACCATCGGCTAAAATTACACCTGAAAGCGGGGCACGCATGGGCAGGCCGAGGACATGATCGAAAATCGGCCAGTTAGCCGCACCCGATTTATCGATCACAATGGCAGAGGCACCGGCATCTAAGTACAATTGTGGATCCGCGATCGCGTCACTTCCGCCGACTACAATGGGTTTATTCCCTTTTGCCAAATGTTGAATCACCCAAATCGCCAGTTGGCGATATTGAATATAGTTATTGGTAACCCCCCAAGCATCACAGGCTTGCGGATCGAGGGAAGAGATGGGTTTACCAATATATCGTTTAGAAAGGGTCATGCCTTTCCAGGTGACGCTACCATATTCTTCTTCGTAGTTGCCATCTCTGAGGTTAAACAGTTGGGCATCAAATCCCCCCCCTTGTAAACTCGCTAGCAACACTTGCTTACTGAGTAAGGGTTCATATTGGTTACATTGATTGCGTCGTACCCCATTGGGGTCAATTAAGGTGAGGGCGGGTAATTCCACCAAACCAATCCGGGGTTTTGTCTGGGTGCTAGATGTCACTGTAAATCCTCCATTCTGTGTACAAAATTGAACGTTTAACCGTCTATCTGCAAGTGGCGGCTTGTCGAGACACTCGCAACGCCGGTAAGTCTTCAAAGATGGGGGGAATATCACCAATTCGCATAAAGCGTAATTGCCAGTCCGCCACTTCTTCATAACTCATGTGGTGGGTATCGGCGCAAACGGTCCAGAATCCACCAATTAACTCGGGATCATTAAACTTCAATAAGCCGGACTTGCGAATAATTTCATCTTGAGGCGTACCCGGAATGGGAGAAATCGCCAACGGAATCATTAGCATCAACAACTCTGGATTAATCGTTTTTAGTTCTTGATACAATTCTGAGAACACTTCCTCAAGCTGTAGCATGGTTTCGTGGCTGTCTTCGGCTAAGCCAATAATGAACCCATATTCAATCCGAGGAATACCGGCCCGGACAATAATTTTCATCATTTCCCGGTGTTGTTGCCAAGGTAGAAGTTTGGCGTAGGATTCCCGACCAAAAACGGGACGTTCTGCCGGGATATAGGCCCAGTAAGCCCCTCGTTTACCATCCCAACCCCAGAGGGCATTTACCAGTTCTTCATCAGGGGTCAGGTCATCTCCTTGGCGATCATAACCCCGTCCAAAGGTGGCTTTTTTCAGTTCTAAACCATTAATCCAACCCACCGGAAGTTCTACTTCCCGCATCGATTGCATAATGTCTAACACTTCTTGTCGGCCGTTTTTAAATAGAATCCGCCCCAAGAATTGATCGGAGTAGCAGTGAAACGAATCAGCCCCCGCCGCTTTATGGGCGGCTAACCATTCATAAGCCCGTTCCGGGGTCATGCGACTGTAACCCATTTTATAGGTGGGTGTCTGACAAAAATCACATTTGCGATCGCAACCGACATCAAACAGAATGGAACTGACGTTTTTATCCAGATTACCTTTGGCATATTCAAATAAATCATGCCCAAAGCATTGTTGAATCACACTGGCTGAGGGTAAAGCCCAATCCTGAGGACTCATGGGGGGCAATTTAATTGGATATTCACTGCCATCGGCTAAAATCACACCCGTGAGTTTTTCCCGTTGGGGTTGTCCCAATACATGGTCAAAAATGGCGATATTCGCCCCACCGGATTTATCTTTGACGACTGCTGCTGCCCCGGCTTCCAGGTAAAGATGAGGATTGGCAATGGCATCAGACCCGCCAACGACAATGGGTTTACCGCCTTTGGCTAAATGACGAATCGTCATAAAAGCCATATCCCGGTATTGGGTATAGTTATTCGTGACTGCCCAAGCGTCATAAGCGGTTGGGTCAAGAGAAGTAATCTTAGTGCCTTCGTAACGCTTAATTAGCGTGGTTCCCCGCCAAGTGGTGGTGCCGTAAACTTCTTGATAATCTCCTTTTCTCAAATCCACTAACCGGGCATCAAAGCCAGCCGCTTGCAGACTGGACATCAAAATCATTTTGCTGGTGAGAGGGTAGCAACTGGGTAAAGACCAATCTCCCCCGTCAGTATCAATTAAGCTTTGGATGGGCAATTCCACCAGTCCCAGAGTAGGCGCGTTTTGATAGGTCATGGCATTTTCTTGGATATAAAATCAGGGTGTAATGCAACCTCAGTTGGCGGCGACAGAGGCTAACGTTTTATGGTGAATATGTTCAATTGCACCATCTCCAACGCAGGCTAAGCGCAATTGCCAATCGGCCACTTCTTCATAGCTGAGATGATAGGTATCGGCACAGGAAGTGGTGAAACCGCCAATAATCTCGCAGTCCTCAAACCGCAGTAAACCGGACTGCCGTAAAGACTGCCCCTGAGGTGTGCCGGGAATGGGTAAAATTGAGTTGGTATCGATGCCAAAATGTAAATTAGGATTGATCCGCTTGAGAGATTGATAGAGTTCTGAAAGGGCTTCTTCCAAGCGCAACATATCTTCAGTGCTATCGTTGGGTAATCCTAGAATCACACCATATTGAATTCGTGGAATACCGGATCGGACAATGGCACGCATCATGTCACAGTGCTGTTGCCAAGGTAGAAGTTTGGCGTAGGCTTCTCGACCAAAGACGGGACGTTCGGCTGGAATATAGGCAAAGAAACAGCCGTTTTTACCATCCCAACCCCAAACGGCATTTACCAGTTCTTCATCGGGTATCAGATCTTCTGGGGATTTTTGTTTATAACCCCGTCCTAAAGTGGCTTTCTTCAATTCCAGACCGTTCGGCCAGGTAATAGAAAGGTCTAAGTCTCGCAAGCCTTGCATAATCTCCAATACTTCTTGACGGCCGGCTTCTTTAAACAAGACGCGCCCTAAAAATTGATCGGAGTAAGACCCAATGCGAGTCGCCCCCGCTTCTTTTTGAATGGACAACCATTCCAACACCCGTTGAGGGGTCATCCGACGGTAACCGGTTTTGTAGGTGGGAGTTTGACAGAAGTCACAGTGGCGATCGCAACCCATATCAGCCACAATCGAACCTATTTTAACGGTACTCTGGGCACGCGCCAGTTGAAAGAAGGGTTCTCCCAAACATTCCCGCGCCACCTCTAAGCTGGGCAACGGCCAATCTTGAGGACTCAGGGGAGGCTGTTGTTGGGGATATTGCTGACCCGAGGCTAAAATTACCCCAGATAACGGTTGCCGTTGCGGTTGTCCCAGAACATAGTCAAAGATTGGCCAATTAGCCGCCCCAGATTTATCGGTGACAATGGCGGTGGCTCCCGCTGTAAAATAGGGTTGAGGTTCTGCGATCGCATCACTGCCCCCCACCACCACAGGATGACCCCCTTGGGAAAGATGGCGAATCACCATTAAAGCCAGTTCCCGATTTTGGGTAAAGTTATTGGTGACCCCCCAAGCATCATAGGCTGTCGGATCAACGGAAGTAATTCTTGTACCGATATAACGCTTAGACAGGGTCATGCCTTTCCAAGTGACGGTACCATATTCTTCTTCATGGTCACCGGCCCTCAAATCCACCAGTTGGGCATCAAAGCCCCCTGCTTGTAGGTTCGCGAGTAAAATGAGTTTGCTGGGTAGAACGGTTTTTTTATAAAATTCTGTCCAATTGATGCCAGTGGGATCGAGCAGTTTCAGTCCGGGTAATTCCACCAGTCCAATGGAGGGTGAACTTGAGTTTGTTCGCGTCATGACTTTCTCCTAATGAAGCGTTATCCGGCTTTGGGTACACTTTTAATCCATAGCCCATCGCCAATCTGTTTCAGTCGCCATTGCCAGTCGGAAACGTCTTCATAACTCATGTGATTCGTGTCCGAACAAGCCAACCCAAAAGACCCCCAGATGGTAGGATCTTGAAATCGCAGTAAACCCGACTGCCGAATCAGATCCCCTTGGGGGGTTCCTGGAATCGGAGAAATGGCACTGGTTAAGATCCAAAAGGTCATTGCCGGATTAATCCGTTTAAGATCTTCATAGAGGTCTTGAAGGGCTTCTTCTAGACGCAGCATACTTTCATGACTGTCATCGGGAAACCCAACCACTAAACCATAAACAATCCGAGGAATACCAGTGCGGGTCACAGCCCGTAACATTTCACAATGCTGTTGCCAGGGTAATAATTTAGCATAGGCTTCCCGACCAAATACAGGCCGTTCTGCCGGGATGAAGGCATCATGACAGCCCACTCTTCCATTCCAGCCCCAAATCGCCTCAACTAGTTCTTCATCCGGTTCTAAATCCTCTGGATGGCGATTATACCCTCTGCCTTTAGTGGCTTTTTTCAGTTCCAGGCCATTGCCCCAAATGTAAGGTAATCCTAAGTCTCGCACCCCTTGCAGAATATCCAGGACTTCTTGTCGTCCTTCCTTGAAGAGTACCCGTCCCAGGAATTGATCGGAATGGCAAATTACAGATCGCGCCCCCGCTTGTTTTTGCAGTTCAAACCATTTTAGGGTTTTTGCCACGGACATTCGGCGGTAACCTGTGCCGTAGGTTGGAGTTTGGCAAAAGTCGCATTTGCGATCGCAGCCAATATCCGGAAAAACGGTTCCCACGGGGGAAAGGGGCACTTCGCCTTCATCGGACCAAAATTCTTTCCCTAAGCATTGCCTCACCACATCCAACGAGGGCAGGGGCCATTCTTCTGGACTGAGGGGAGGCTTTCGCATCGGGAATTGACGACCGTCAGCTAGCATCACCCCAGACAGGGGTTCTCGTGGGGTTCGACCTAAAACATAGTCAAAAATTGGCCAATTGGCGGCACCGGATTTATCGGTAACAATGGCGGTAGCCCCAGCTTCTAGATACACCTGGGGAGCCGCGATCGCATCCGATCCCCCTACTACCACAGGCTTGCCACCTTTGAGTAAATGCTGAATGACCTTAACGGCTACTTCCTGGAATTGCACGTAGTTATTAGTGACACCCCAGGCATCATAGGCTTCTGGATCGATGTCGTCGATACATTGACCCACATACCGTTTAGATAAAGAGATGCCTCTCCAGGTGACAGTGTCATATTCTTCTTCGTAATTCCCGGCTCTGAGGTTAACCAGTTGGGCATCAAACCCGCCCCCTTGCAGGTGAGCCAGCAACACTTGCTTACTCAGCAAGGGTTCATACTGGTCGCACATATTTCGGTTGGAGCCGTCTGGGTCTACCAGCTTCAGTCCTGGCAACTCCACCAGTCCCAGCCGAGGTGCTTTCTGTTGGGTTGGTAACGAGATTATACCTTGCATGGCATCAAAAAAAGTTTAACCATTTATTCTGAATAAGATGAGCAATTCAGGGAAAAGCACTGTCACCTCCCTGTCAGTGAGTCACCCTGAATTATTTATTTTTAGACATCCCTTAAAAGGTTATGAACAGACCCCGAGTGGATCAGCGGTTTTTCAGGTTGAGTTGAGTTGCTGATCATAACTCTTTTGGTTTAGGTCATTATGTCTTAACCGCTAGGTAATTGTCTAGGGTTTGCTCAAAAAAACCTGCGTTCCTCTCAATTTATATCTTTATTAACTACAATTTAAGTTTTGTAGCCACTTTCCCAAGTTCAGGGGGTAATGGTTGATTAGCCTAAAACTTTTTAGAAAGTTCGTGTAATTAATTTTGTTTTTTGTCAAATCATGTTGGTTTTTTCTCTTTTTTTATGGCGTTATATACTTTCTAAATTTTTTATAAAGAGACTCAGTCAATCTCGGATCTTTACAAAAATTTTTTTTTATTAATATTTCTTAATTTAATCAAGGGATGAACTTTGCAAAACTTTAAATTTTGATTTTCCGATCTAGTAATCCAGAATACAGAATTGCCAAAGCGAAACCCAAAAAAGTCAAATTATCTTAAGCTGGCTCAATCCTAAAATTTCTTCAAAAAACTACAATTTTATTCCACTAAATTGAATTTCTTTGATAGTATGATTTAAGTTTGTGCCGATAAAGGTGGTGTGTATGAACTCCCAAGTGTTCACAAAAGATTTTGAAATTGAGTGCTCGCCTCAACAACGAACATGGCAAACTATTGCGAATCAGATAGACTCACTGGCACTCCCTGGAGTCCCCATCCGAGTGATTTTAACGGCGGTTAACGATCAAACCCTAACCTTCGAGTGTAGCTTCATCCAAACTGAAAGACCCCCTGTCTGGCCGTCTTTGTTGCAGATCAATCCTCGTCAAGTCACCTCAGAAAAACCCTTTGTCGCGGTTAGTATTATTCCCACGGGGGTGCGGGCTGAAATTGGGGGATTTGCCGGAGATGCCACTCCCAGTACCAATTTACTGGCTTCCGCCTGTGACTATTTGGTGACTAACCCCAACGCCGTCACTGCCTCCGATCTGTATTTTGCCAAAGAGAATGTTCTGTATTTAGAAGGGAACTTAATTTGTCAGTTACTCTTAGGTCATCTCGCCCTGATTCCTGAAAAACAGAAAAATATTGCTGCGATTATTGAAAAACCGAGGGATCAAAGAATGTTAAACAACATTCTCAATGCCCTCAATGGTCTACGAACAGTAGGAGGTGTGAATATCGATCCCGTGGTGGTTACGGGTGGCCCGATTGAAACCAAATGCATCTATTCTCCCTTTGGCAATGCCTCCGGTCAATTCCAAGGCATTGACGAATTGATGAAGGCCCTCGATGTGGTGAAAAGTACGGACACTCGGGCCGTGGCGTTGGTGACGACCTTACAGGTTGAAGATGAAATTCGCCAGCGTTACTACAAAGGGGAAGCTATTCCCAACCCTTGGGGCGGTGCAGAAGCGATTATGACCCACACCACCACCAACTTTTATCCATTTACATCTGCTCATGCGCCCTTATTATTACAGTGGGAACACGCGATGTTTGGAACGCTTGGAGATCCACGGGATGGGGCAGAATTGATTTCGAGTGCCTATGTTTGTTCTCCGTTGAGAGGCTTAATTCATTCTCCTCGCTTAGTAGGAGTTAATACCCCAGTTGCTAACGGCAGCCCAAGAATAGGGATTGAAAATATTTCAGCAGTGGTGTTACCAGAAACAACGGTAGGGAATATTCCCTTCTTCGCCAGTTTAGACCAAAACATCCCGATTATTTTAGTGCGAGATAATGTCACCCAGTTTGACATTACTCCCAACCGTTTACAAATCGATCATCAACGTCACAAAATTTACTACGTTAACAGCTACATGGAAGCAGCTGGTTTACTGCTAGCCTTACGAAATCGCATTGTACCCGAAACAACCCAGCGACCGATACCCGATCTTAACCCCATTTTTCTAGACTAAAAATCATGTCGGTAAACCCTAAATCTTCTGCCTATGAGATGATTCAATCTCATCAGACAGATATTAAAGTTCGACTGTATACCCCTGCTCATCAAGGCGGGGTGGGAAAATCCCAATATTTTACAGACTCCATCTTTCAATATGATTTTCCTTTCCTCACCCGCCACCGAACAGAAGGTGTTGAGCGCCACTTTTCCCAGTTATATCAGACCCAACATACTTTTTTTCTCACTAGCGGAGCCACTCAAGGGTTATTAGTCGCTTGTGCAATTTTAGCCCAAAAACACCGCAAAGTTGCCCTGGGTTTAAATAGCCATGCGGCGGTGATTCATGGTTTAATTTTAACAGGTTTAGAGCCATTTTTTATTCCCTCAAAGTGCTTCATGCCGACGGCAGAAGAAGTGATCAAAGCCTTGGAAAATGAGGGGAAAGATATTGGGGCATTAATTTTAACTCATCCCAGTTATAAAGGTGTGGTGACGGATATTCAAGCCGTTGTTGAATATTGCGCTCAACGCCAGATTCAATTCATTGTGGATGAAGCCCATGGCACTCACTTTCCGTTTCTTTCACCCCAGTTAAATTCTGTGTTAGTGGCGGGGGGAGATTTAGTGCTGCATAGTTTGCATAAATATGTGGGGGGTTTTGTACAAACCGCGTTAATGCATTTGCCAGCGAATTCGAGTATTACCGTAGAAGAAGTCAAGACGGCTTTAGGCTTATTTGAAAGTACCACTCGCAGTAACTTATTAATGCTGAGTATTGAAGAATCCATTAAGGCGGCTTTCACTGAAGAAGGTCAATCTTCATTTATTAAAACCGCTCAACGGGCTGACAAATTACGGCAACAGATCCAGTCATTTGGTCAGGCATTAATTGCCGACTCCCAAGTCTGCGATCCCTTTAAGTTTTTCCTCAAAAGTGATCGAGTTTCTGGGGAAAAACTCGGTCAGTTACTGAATCAATATGGCATTGATTATGAGTATGCCGATGAACAAGGAGTATTACTCATTTTCTCTTTTCAGCATACAGAATTTGACTTTAAATACACCGGACAAGTTTTGGAGGAAATTCATCAACTCATTGCGCCAAAAGTTCAGTGTATTGCAGGTGAGGATTGGGATTGGGATATTAATCGTAATCCTATCATTAAAATGCTACCAAAAGATGCCTTTTTTGCTAAACGTAAACAAGTTCCCATTACACAAGCTCAAGGAGAAATTAGTGCCACTTGTTTGAAAAAAGTTCCCCCCGGAATTCCCATCTTAATTCCAGGGGAAGAAGTCACAGAATGGCATCTTAATCAAATCGCTCCGGAAACAGTCATTGAAGTCATTACTCAATAGAAAATTCAGTAAATTATGACAACAGATGAAAGACAATGGTTATCTTGGATTTGTGAGAATTCAGATCCTAAAGAACTAGAAAAAAAATATAATACTTGGGCAGAAACGTATGAGACGGATGTCAAAAAAGATTGGTCTTTTATGCCTGTTCAAATTGCCAAAGTGATAGAATCTATTTTATCAAATAAACAGGCGGTTATTTTAGATGCTGGAGCCGGAACTGGTTTGGTGGGTGAGGCTTTATTTCAACGGGGATATACTCATTTAATTGCGGCTGATTTATCGGATAAAATGTTAGAAATAGCGGGTCAAAAGCAGGTTTATAAAGCCTTGCAGCGAGGTAATTTAGATGATCCGCAACTGTTTACATCAGGTGATCAATTTGATGTTATTATTGCAGCGGGAGTCTTTGCTTATGCTCATGCCGGAGTCAGTGTTTTAAACAATTTATTTCGGTTTTTAAAATCCGGTGGTTTATTTGTTTTAACCATTCGGGAAGATTATCAACCCCAGATGCAAAGCGCATTTGAGGCGCTACCGTGGCGTTTAGTGATTCAAGAACAGTATAAAATTTATGATGGTCAACAAATCATGTCTATTTTAGGATTTAGGAAAAATTGATCTTGATACCATTTTGAATCATTATTCGTCGGATAATTCTGCAGGTTATGTCTTTCCTAGAAGTTCTTCATCACTCATTGATTAGAGTTACAGAGTATTGAAAAAAAGCTGAATCAACAGTGATGATGGGTATATTTTTAGCCATCGCTTGAGCAACAATGAGGCGGTCAAAAGGATCTCTATGATGAAGAGGTAGAGTTGCATTAATCTTAAAATGCTCTAACTCAATCTTGAGTAAATTGATATTACTTTTAATAATTACTTCTTCTACAAATTCTTCATAATAAGTATTAAGCTTTAGCTTTCCTAAGTTATACTTAATCGACATTTCCCAAAGACTGGCGAGACTTAAATAACTCGTATCTTGAGAGTTGCTGAAAAGCTTGGCGATCAATTGACTGATTGGGTACAGTTTCAGATACAATTAAAATAACTTCTATGGTTTGTCCTTCAGGCAAACTGGGAAGGGTAATATCAAGACGATTACCTTTTTGAACAATTGTAGTCAGATAATGTGTTTGTTTCATTAGTTCTATTTTAATAATGGGAATAGATTAGGGTTAGTATTTTTGAGAATGAATCAATCCGATTATAGCAATCTTTATGATTGTCTCACAATTCGCTTGTGGATCGTGAAGAATTATGGTGTATCATACCATACCTTAGATGTAACTTTAGGAAGATAAAAGGAAAATATCATGTTATTAGCCTTAAAACAAATTGAAATTCCCCCCGGACATAAAGTGGTCTTCAAGGATATTAATTGGCAAAAATTTGAACAAATTTTAGAAGAATTAGGCGAACACCGTTCTGCTAGAATCGCTTATGAACATGAGGCTTTAGAAATTATGGTTCCCCTTCCAGAACATGAGGTCAATAAAGTTTTTATTGCTGATTTTATCAAGGTTTTACTTGAAGAACTAGATATTGAATTCTATCCCCTCGGTTCAACAACGTTCAAAAATGAACTGATGGCACAAGGAATCGAACCAGATGATTGTTTTTACATTGAGAATGAAGCAGCGGTACGAGGTAAAAATCGATTAGATTTAACCGTTGATCCACCACCTGATTTAGCCCTAGAAATTGATGTTACATCTCGGACTCATCTTCAAATCTATCAAGCCTTAGGTGTACCTGAATTATGGCGGTTTGAGAAAGGAAAACTGCAAATTAATGTGTTAAGAGAAGGTGAATATGTCGAAGTTAAATTTAGTCCCCATTTTTCGGGTTTTCTGCTGATTGAAGTAATTCCTCAATATTTACAGCGAGTGAAAACTGAAGGGAGAAACAAGACCATGAAAGCGTTTAGAAATTGGGTGAAAGAGCAAATATTAGAATAAAGTTGTATCGTAGGGGTAGGGGTGGCAATAGGCACTTTTGCAATAGTGGTCAGCAGTTAGCTATTAACTGAAAGCTAATACTTTATTATCACTTCTGATTATTAAAACTTACAAATTAATTATGAGCATACCAACAAAAATACGGATTTATTCTACAGTCTTCGTGGGTTTATTGATGGGTTTAACCGCTTGTCAGCCGCCTTCAGAAACCCCAACAGACTCATCACAAACCCCTGCAGAAACGGCATTGCCGGGAGTAGGAAAAACAGTCCGTTCTGGGTATGATGCTATTGCGTTAAGGATGATAGCAGAAATTGTCAATATTGGACTAGAACAGTTAGGTTATCAGGTAGAAGAACTCCAACAAGTCAGTTCTCCTGCTTTGTTACACGCGGCTTTAGCCAGTAATGATATTGATTTCACCCCAGTTCATGCTGATGTTTCCTATGCTAAATTTCTAGAAAATAGTGGGGGAGAAACAAAATTAGATCGCGTGGGTGTGATTAATGATCAATTCAAGCAAGGCTATCAAATTGATCGTAAAACCGCTGAGGAATATAATATTACAAATATAGAACAACTGAAAGATCCGGAAATTGCTCAATTGTTTGATGCTGATGGAGATGGCAAAGCTGATTTATCCGGTTGTCAAGCGGGTTGGGGATGCGATCAAATTATTGAACATCATTTAGATGCTTACAAACTGCGGGATACAGTTGAACATAATCAAGGAGAATTTACCACTTTATTTTTAGATGTGATTGCTCGCTATAAACAGGGAAAACCCATAATATTTTATAGTTGGGAACCTTCTTGGCAATCTCAAGAATTAAAATCTAATGAAGATGTGGTTTGGTTAGAAGTGCCGTTTACCACCTTGCCAGAAATGATGGCAAAATATACTGAAAAAGACACGGTAATAGACAGAAAAAATCTCGGTTTTCCCATTGAACGACTGCGGGTGGTGGCAACAGATCAATTCTTAGCCGCAAACCCCTCGGCTAAACGCTGGTTTGAAGTGGTACAAATTCCGGTTGAAGACATTAACGCTGAAATGTGGCGGGTTCATAATGGTAGCAAAGATCCTCAAGAAATTCGCCAACGGGCTGAGGCTTGGGTGCAAGAGAACCAAGAGTTATTTAACAGTTGGTTAGAAGCCGCTAAAAATCACAGTTAAACTGCTTTAAAACATCAATGGTCGCAAATAATGCAGTTTGAATTGCACCCTGAATGGAAGCATGGTTGATGGCGAGGTGTTCACCTGCAAAAAAGACTCTAGGTTGATCGACAGGATAAGGTTGACAGAGAACAGCCTGAAATTTTTCGTGATCGCCTGGAGTAAAATAGGCATAAGCGCCTGATCCAAGTTGCGCCTGTTCATCCCAAGCATAGTGAACGATCTCGTCAACATATTGCTCAATTTGAGGATGAAGCTGTTTAACTTGATGCAAGGTTGAGTCTGTTTGTTCCTGTTGATCTAGGGTTAAAAATTGCCTTGCATTGTCTTCCCAACGATAAGCAGCAGTTAATACAGTGGGGTGATGAGACAATTCTGGATCTTCAACCGTATTATCGGCAGGATACCAACATTTTTCAATGGGTAAATCGGTAAAGCTGCCACCGCCATAAATATTATCGTAAAGTTCCCAAGGACGAGCGGTACAATGAAACAAGGTTTTCACTGCACTGCCGTAGGTTAAACCCGCTAATGCTTGCTGTTTTGCCTCTGGTAAACTGGGATTAAATTCAATTTGAGTTAAGGCAGAAGCGGGTATAGTACAAATAATCCCATCAAATTGTTGAACTTGAGACTGACCTTGCTGATGCCAGTAAACCTTAACCCCGTTATCAGTGATGTGAATAGCAGTGACTTTTGCATTACACTGAATTTGATGCGGTAGGCGTTGAGCAAACGCATTAATTAAGGTCGCCATGCCACCCACAAGCTGATATTGTTCCACGCGATACCAACTAAAAAAGTCAATGATGCCTTCAAGTAAAGAGACTTTCTCATAATGGATCATCCCCGTGGCATGACCCATAAATTCAAAGGCTTCAGGAGATAAGCGATCGCGAAAATATTGAGTAAAAGAAATGCTATCGTATTTCTGAAGGAGAGGACTGTCAAAAGTGGGGGAAAACATCTGCCATTTTTCAGTCTCAGATAGGGTTGCCACCAATTCCTGTAACAGATCATCGTATAGTATCCCTGGATCTTGCTGTTCTTGGGAAGTGAGGTTAAATGTAGAAAATAGATCTGCAACGGCCTCAATTCTGACCTTATGCCCTCGAAGATGATAAAATCCCGCTGGGTTATGGCTGATAAACGGTCGTGTTGGCAGGTTAAACTGGTCTACATAATACTGTACACAACCATGACTATAAGGGATTCTAGTGGCTCCTAATTCGCCGTAAGTGCCATCACTGAAGTAATGAGTGTAAATGCGTCCTCCCAAACGTGAGGAGGCTTCCAACAGCCTTACCTGGTATCCTCGTTGACTCAGTTCATAGGCACTGGTTAACCCGGCAATACCGCCACCAATAACCGCAATTTTTTTTCTAGAAGCCTTATCACCCTGCTGTTTCAGTTGATCGGGATAACGATAAAGTTGCTGAAACGAGAAAGGCTGATCAAATTGTTGAGTGTAGCGAAAGGGGTTAAAGTTTGAGGGGTTATTTGTCATTGGTTATTGGTTATTCGTCATTGGTTATTCGTGGGAACAGAAAGCCTTCTTCTCCCGATTGGCTGTTGCCAGATCCGCTGTTCCCTCTAATGACAAAGGACTCATGACGGAGTTATCCCATCCTCCGATAACATTTAGTTGAATTAAGTAATATAGTGTTGTAATAAAACGTTTTTGAGTGATTCATGGATCAGACACTACCCAACTCCAGTCCTCTTTTTCCTCGGTTCATGCGGCTAACGGTTGCCAATATTCTTTCCATTATTATGGTGCCTCTAGCCAATTTAATGAGTGTGATTTTCCTCGGGCATTTTTCTGAAGTTTCCAGCCTAGCGGGAGTCGCCCTAGCGGGAAATATCCTCAACGTCATTTATTTCACCCTCTCCTTTTTACGAATGGGAACCACTGGGGTAACTGCCCAAGCAGTGGGACGGAATGACCACGAGTCCATGATATTGGTGGGGTTACGCAATGGCTTGATTGCAATATTTCTGGGTGCTGCCATTATCAGCTTACAACATCCCATCCGAGAGATTGCATTTAGCCTCCGCAGCGCTAACCCAGAGATCGAAGCCGCAGCCATTGATTATTTTAACGCTCAAGTGTGGTGTGCGCCAGGGATTTTATTAAATTTTGTCTTAATGGGTTGGTTGCTAGGTCGAGAACAAAATGGCAAGGTCATTTTAATGTCTGTGGTGGGTAGTATCGCCAATATCATCCTAGACTACGTTTTTATTGTCCAATGGGGTTGGGATAGTCGGGGAGCAGGTATATCTTATGCCCTGAGTCAATATTGTACCTTCTTCATCGGTTTAGTGTTCTTTATTTTAGAATTTCAATGGCAAGAATTAAAAGAAATTGCTGAAAACTTTTGGGATATTTCAGCCTTTAAGTCTAGCTTCACGCTGAATAGTAATATCTTTATTAGTAACATGATTATCTTGGTTTCCAATGCCACATTTCACGCCCAAAGTTCAATGATTGGAACCATTGTTTATGCTGAAAATGCACTACTTTGGCAAATCTTTAATTTCAGTCTTTATCTTGTCGAAGGAATTGGATTTACTACAGAAGCCTTAGGGGGAAACTTTAAAGGTCAAGGAAATACTCTCAAATTAGCATCCTTGCTGAAACTTTCTTTAACCAGTAGCGTGTTAGTCGGAATTACAATTTCTGGAGCTTGTGTATTGTTCCCTCAAACAATATTTGGTTTATTAACAAGCTATAAAGAAGTGACCGCAGGCATTAGCACTTATACGCCTTGGTTATTTCTTACAGTAGGATTTGGTTCATTAGCCTTTTGTTTTCAAGGATATTTCTTAGGTTTAGCAGAAGGGCATACTCTGCGAAATACCAGTTTAACTGCAATGACAATCGGATTTTTGCCCACTATGTTTATTGCCTCAAAACTTCACAATAATCATTTAATGTGGTTATCAGTGGCTTTGTTGTTAATGATTCAAACGCTACTCTTTACAATACAAATCCCACGAACATTTAAAGAGAATCAGCAACCGGAGCAAAATCAAGAATTAAACTCCCCAGAGTTATCCGTTCAGTAGTGGGTTAATCAGCTATTTTTCGCGGGGGTTAGGTACAGGATTAACTTTCCCCCAAGATCTTATGAGGTACGAAGCTTATACCTTATATAGCAATACAAAATTGGGCTAGGACATAAAAATTGTCTTTAAAGGCAATAGGGAATAGGGAATAGTAAAACGTCCTAACCGTAGTCCGTAGCGCTATATGATTATTTGTGAGCGAGTGTGAACAAATTAGATGCTGTTAGTTCACCGCCATCCAACCCCTTTTTCATGATATATTTGTTACCCAAAACGGCTTAACAACTCACTGGCAACCCGACGATAATCTGAGGCTGCTTCTCTGGCTTTATGACTCTTGGCTTGGATAATGGGAACTCCTTCGAGGGGACAGCGTTCATGGGCTTTGTAAGCCCGAATGAAGTTCTCAAACACAGGAATTCCGGTTTCTCGCAGGGATCGCTGGGCTTCTAAGGCATCGGGAAGACTGCGGGGGTCAACTTTGGTCAAAAGTACACTATGGGGCACCTGGGCGGGAATAATGGCTCGCTTAACGGTTTCAATTAAAGCCACTAAGTCCATCGGTGCCGCTTGACTGGGGAGAATTAAATAATCTGCCATTTGGATCACTGATAACAAGGCTTCAGATTTTAACGCCGGAGGCGTATCCACTACGACTAAGTCTACTCCTTGATGATCTTGTCGTTTGAGGTGAGTCAGATCCCCGTGGGAGGCAATCTCAAAGGGCATTTTTCCCTGTTGTGCCCACCAAGAGGCAGATTGTTGCGGATCAGTATCAACCAATACCGTAGAAAAGTTTTGGGAGAGAATGGCAGCAATATTAATGGCTGTGGTGGTTTTGCCAACGCCTCCTTTACCATTTGCGATCGCTAAAATCTTGGGCATTTCTACGGTTTAATCTAATTCGTTTTCCAGGACAGTGGTAATGGCTTTTTTGGCATTATCACGGAATTCTTGAATATTAACACGCCGCAGCAAGGTAATCGCTAAGATCATCCCGATTGCTTGAGTGGCAAAGACTAACCCATAAGCTAACGTGGGAACGGTAAATAGTGATCGCCCGATATCTAACACTGCGCCGCCTAACACGGTTGCCAGTCCTCTCGCCATAGCCTGCGCCAGTCCCCAAGCACCAATAAAAGTGCCTGCGGTTTCGACTGCAGTTAAATCTAACATTAAACTAATTGCCCCAGCGGTTAAAATTCCTGAACTGAGTCCAAAACCCAGTAAGGAACCTTTCAACAATTCTGGGTTAACCGCTAGACCCGAAATAATAAATAAAATCAAGAAAATGGCTGTGCCAATACATCCCAATTTAACGGTTTTTTTCTTGCCTAAATGGGGAATCACTAAAAATCCAGTACTGCCGATCCCCACTAAAGTTCCCATGCCAAAGAAGACATTAAAGCGAGTGGTTTCTGAAATACACATCCCAAACACTTCTCCCCCAAAGGGTTCTAAAACCGCATCTTGCATAAATAAGCTAATACTCATCACCAACAGGAAACTAAAAAACAATCCGGTTTGGCGACTGGCGGTTAAAATGCGTAAAGCCCGTCTTAAGGTAATTTGATCTTCTCGTTGCGCTACCATTGAACGGCTTTGATACCGAGAAAAGCGTTTTTCGACTCCCAATGTAGCAATTAGACACAGTCCTAAAACAATAGCAGGAACAATAATAAACAGTAAATTCACCGCTGGTTTAAGTTGGGAAACATTGGTGGCTGTGCCTGTAGTGGCTGGATTATAGGATAAAATGTCTGTGCCACACAGTTCCGGCCGATCCAACACAATGGAACTAATAATAGCCCCAATAATAATCCCCACCATCAGCATTGACCAGACAATACTCACCAATTTGGATCGGTTATCCTCGTCTGAGATATCAAATAATAGGGCTGCAAAGGGGGTTGAACTGGCGCTAAGGGCTAACCCATATAAGGCAAAAATCAGGGCTAAAATCGCCGTCCAGCCATAGCTGAGGGCACTTAAACCGGTAGCTTGTAAACTACTTCCCAATTGCCAAACCACTTGCAAGGCTAAAAAGGACACCGTTGTGAAAAAAGCTGCCCCCAACCACACATAACCGCTACGGTGAATGCCAAAGAGGGGTTTAGCATCTGACATTTGACCAAACCAAATTCGCGCTGGCGAGACAAACTGATGCATGGCGATCGCCCCGGCTGCAATTAAAGCCGGAACTTTTAACTCATCAATCATAATCCGGTTAATCACCCCGAGGGTAAGCAGGGACATGATGCCTAAACCCATTTGAAATAACCCCAGGCGCAACATGGTGAATAAACCCACCTTGGGCAATGTTGGGGAATTTGGAGTGTTTTCTGATGAATCCTCGATAGTCATAAAAACGTTACAAAATGATAAGGATGTATGCCTAACCATTTAGGGTAGCAAAAGATTCTGTCTTTCCTAATCAATCCCAGCTTAAGTTTGAGAAAATAAGTCCAATTTAATCTGAGAGAGTATACTGTTAACAAAATGGGTCGATCAGTCTCCTCGAGCAATTAAGGATAATCTAAAGCAGGTCGAGTATCTGGAATCAGCCACAAATATTGCACACCCATACACAAAAAAGATGGATACCAATATGCCTTTTGATTCTCTGGGGCTAAAGCCGTTTGTGTCTCGCTTCCTCCTCGCAATAAATTACGGGGCTTCCGCACTATCAGACTATTTCCCGTGATAAAATTATATATTTTCAAATTAACTTAGGTTGAATTTATTTAACATTTTTAATTTATGGAACCTTCAATTTTATCAAAATTCATTCAGATTCAAACTGCCAATCTTCACTATTTAGAAGCGGGAGAGTCTAACCACCCCCCCCTTGTTTTTCTTCACGGCGCGAGTTTTAGCGCTCAAACTTGGAAAGACTTAGGAACATTAAAACGCTTCAGTCATCAAGGATATCGAGTGATTGCTTTAGATTTACCCGGATATGGCAAATCTGATAGAATTTCCACGTATCAAACTGAGGTGCTACCAAAATTGTTTGAAAAACTCAATTTAAAGGGCGCTATCTTAGTTTCTCCTTCCATGAGTGGAACTTATAGTTTACCCTTTTTAGTAGACCATTCAGAACAGCTTCAAGGATTTGTTGCGGTTGCCCCTGTAGGAATTATGAAAATGAGTCAAAAACTGGCAGAAATAGAAGTACCAACCTTAGCAATTTGGGGGAGTGACGATCAAATTGTTCCCCTAGAACAGGCGAATTTGTTAGTTAAACTCATGCCTCAGGCTGAGACAGTAGTTTTACCGAAAGCAGGGCACGCCTGCTATATGAAAGCCACTCATAAATTTCATGAAGCCCTACTCAATTTTACAAAAAAAATATTCAATTCTTGATTTGTGATTAAATTCGTCTTGTTAACTTAATGCATTAATCAAAACATCATGGATCAAAGACCTAAAAAAGCGCTATTCATCCTGGGGGGATTAGAGGATAACGATCTAAAGTGGATCATTAATCGTAGTAAGAAAAAAGTACTCTCTCCAGGGGAAACTTTAATTTATGAAGGAGAAGCGATTAATGCACTGTATATTATTTTAAGTGGATTACTCAGTGTTTCAATTTCTGTCGAGGGCGAGACTCAACTGGCATTACTTTCGGAAGGAGAGGTGGTTGGAGAGATTTCATTTGTCGATAGCCGTCCCCCTTTAGCTACTGTAAAAGCTGTTAAAAAAAGTGAAGTTTTAGCGATTCCTCGATATGCATTAAGTCTGCAGCTTCACCGAAATTCTGGCTTTTCTTCTCGATTTTATCAAGGAATTTGCTTGTGTTTAGCGAGTCGGATGCGAGGAACCGTTAGACGGTTAGGTTATGCCGTTGAAGATGATGATCCCAATCTTGATATTCAAGATGTTAATCAAAGTACGTTAAACTTTCTCACATTAGCGGAAGCTAAATTTACCTGGTTAATTCAAAATCTAGAAGATAAGTAAAAATTTAACACCCTAATACATTTGAGTCTGCTGATGAATGAAAGACTGAATTTTAACAATAGCTGGATTAAATTCATGGCTTTTGATTTGAGGATTTTGTTCATAAGCCTGTTGTTCTTCTTCAATCATCTGAATGTCTTGTTTTACCAGTCCATCTAATAATTTTTGTGCTGATCCAAATAAGCTATTTTTGACAAATTGTCTAAAAAATATCGGTAGCTTATGTAATCGCCAAAAGGAATTGAGAGATGTAAAATGAATTAAATAAGCTTTTGTTTCTGTTAGACTAATAGGACAAAACAAACAGTAAATTGTAAAATATTCCCCTAGTGTAGAGTACCAATGGGGATAAATGTAACTGACGGTTAGCTGTTCTGGACGCAATTTTCTGAATTGAGGAAAAAATAACTGAGAAATTGACCAGATTTTATCAATTTTATAATAGCTTTTAGCTTGATAAATTGCATCTATTTTTGTTTCATTAACTTTTATTTCTTCTAACATTGCATCTGTCCAAGCCTGCCAGCTTTGATGTAAATGTCCATGATACATATCCATTAAATTCTCAATTAAAAAAGAATAATGGGCGTGACAATGAATGGTGGAAACTGTTGCAATATAGTTTAAATGTTCCCATTCCGGAATGGTTAAAGGTTGAATTTCAGTGGCTAAATTAGGTTGTCCAGGAAATAGCCAGATCAACCCATTGACATCCTTGACTGGATAGCTACGCAGTTGACAAGTTGGTAGCTTTTGATGGGCAGCTAAATAGGGAACTTTGACACAAACACCATTTCCTTGAAATTGCCAACCATGATAGATACATTCAAGGGAATTATCGACCATTTTACCATGACTAAGTTTAACATGGCGATGGGGACAACGATTTTCTAAAGCATAAATTTGTCCTTGACTATCTCTAAATAATACAATGGCTTGGTTCCATAACTTTACCCCCAATGGTTGAGTTTTAACTTCATGACTTCGGGCAACAACATACCAATGATTGGGATTAATTTCGGCTTGTCGGATATTAGTAGTTCCCATAACATTTAAATCTTTAAAATGCCTTCAGGGTTGACGGAAAACAGACTGCGTTGCTGTAACCCTTCTTGTTGTAAAATCTGATTAGCTGCCAGAAACCCACTACTGACCGCGCGTTCCATTAAACCACAAGGAAATGGCATTTTCACCCAATCTCCTGCAAAGGTTAAATTACTCACCCCAGAAGCCGTTTGAGGACGGTCTGCGTAGCTTCCTGGGGGATAGCCTGCAAAGTTTTTTTGATTGACTAATTCTCGATGTAATAGTTTAGCGGACTGAAGTTGAGGAACAATTTCATAGAGTTCTTGTTCAAAGGTTTTAATTAAGTCCCGTTGTGTGGGAAACTGAGATTCTTTATAACAGTAAGCGTGTAATTCTACAACGCTACCGCCTGTTTTTTGATGCCAGCGAATAAACTGTTCTTGAAGACGATGATAGAGGGCAATACTATCGGTAAGTTGATAACCCGATAAAGAGGTAAAATCACTGTGTTCCCAAGGAAAATCGCGATCAAACCAAAACCGACAAACAGCAAAGGGATCAGCGGTTATTAACTGGTTAATCTGAGTCTGAACCTGAGTATTAATCTCACCACTGCTTTGTCTAAATAAAGCCTGTATTCCAGGGATATCAGTGGCTAATACATAATAATCGGCTGGAATGGTTGAAGATGATTGTTCTACTGCAGGCTGATTATTTAATGCAACTAATTGTAGCTGATCTGCCTGATGTTGAATCACTTTAAATCGAGATAAATTTCGTTGTGCTGGCCCTGAAATTACATCACCCTCGTGAGTATAAACAGCGCCATGACAAGGACAATGAAACTGACCATTTTCAGCTAACTGAACAGTACAACCTTGATGAGTACACTGTAGAGAAATCGCTTCTTTTTTATCAGGATATAAAGCGTAAACTTCATCCCCTGCGCCAAAATACTCGAATGAATCATCTGTTAAATTATTATTCTGTTTTACCCAAAATGGAATAGGGTGATAATTTCCTTGAACATAAGAAATTGAATCAATTTTATTTTCTTTCCAATGAATATCGCTAACAGTAACATCCGTTAAAATATTTCCTTGATTATATTGAATTTGTTCAGCAATGGGCTGGACTAAACTGGTTCCCATATCTTGGCGAGTGCCATTAAATGCTAACCCTTCAGGATTGCCAAAAAAGTAGAAATGAAAAAACTGCATGAGTTCGGCTGCACTTAAATTATCAGGTGCATTTAAACTGGATTTGGTAAAGGGTAAAAAGTACAAATCATATAATCCTTTTGGGAAGTCAGACGCGACCCATTCTGCCACTGAAAGATGATCGAGGCGTTGAAAACTATCAGGGATTTTGAAACCACTAATTTCTCGAAAAACTTGCCAATGTTTGAGGTGAGTTAAGTTAATTCCCCAGCGGAAACGGTTGGGGGAAGCCATAGCTAAATCTACAACATTCCATGGAAAAGCTGAATGAGAGGGGTAAAACACTTCCGGTTGATAATTGTTGTCGCGAAAGACAACAGAATAAAATTTTAATGATTTAAAATTATCCTGAATTTCTAATTCTTTAACAAGCTGATTTAGGTTATAATAGTGAGGAAAGAAACCATGAAATCCATGCTCTATTCTAAACGTTTCATTTCCAACTTTAACCGACCAACTGGCAATTTTCCCCCCAAGTTGGGGTGATTTCTCCAGTAAAGTCACTTTAAAACCCCGTTGACTGAGTTCGTATGCACAAGCTAACCCTGCTAACCCCGCCCCCACAATCACAACGTGTTTGGGTTGAGATAAATAGCGCGGTAAATTCAATTTATCCGGTTGATAAATGGTTGGTTGAGGCTGACGAAAGCGTGAATATCCTAATAGTCCACCAATTGTACCCCCCCCCAGTATTTTTAAAGCGGTTCGACGAGACAAAGGGAGTTTTTCGTGCATGATGAATTACTGAAATCATTATCATTAATAAGTATTAACACTAATAACAATAATATTCAACCAAACTAAAAAATATCTACCTATTGATTTATATAAAATAAAAATGTATCATAACTATAGCAGCTACATTATTCACTGAGGACATCGCGGATTTTCTCTGAGGGGGTGTAGGGTGTAGGGAATTAGCTTAAGAACGAGTAACAAACGACAAATGTCCTAACGAGAGAACGTAGCGCTATATAGATTAGATTAATCTTTTTCTCTTCAGAATCTCCCCCTTAATGAATAGTTGTAAATCTTAAGCGATTGTAAGTAAGGTGCGTCAGCTCCCGACTGTTAACCCGGTTAAATCCCCATCAGATGACGCACCCTATGGTGAGCTGGTGTTAGAATGAACCTCTTATTGCTGTTTTAAATTGACTTTCTGCAAAGCTAACTTTTGGTCTTTTGTGTTCAGTTTAATGGAATAGGATTTAAACTTATTCAAAGCTGCACTGGCAGATTGAACCACCTGAGGGTTAACATCCCGCAATGATTTTTGTAGGGTGGGGATCACTTTTTCTGATTTAATATTTCCTAAAGCCGCGATCGCCTGTTGTCGCACTTGCGGATCAACATCTTGACTCAATTTTTCTAATGTGGGAATGGCACGTTCAATGTCTGCTGTCATTCCTTGAGTTGCGGCTAAATGACCTAAATTTGAAGCAATTTGCTGACGGACATGACTGTCAGGATGTTGAAGATGAGTGATTAATTCAGAAACACTGGCAGATGGAGTTAAAAGAGAATTTGAGGCGGTTGAATGATTAGCCTCTACTGCTGAGAATTCAGGATTTTCTGGAGTAATAATCAGCGGTTCTTCTGTAGAAACTGGAGGGGTTTCTTCTGTAATAATTAGCGGTGCTTCTGTACTGAGAGGGTTGCTGGCTGCTATTGTGCTATCACTGGGGGAATAATCCTCTTGTTCCATGCGACGAACCAGTTGTTCCGTTTCCTGGCGAATCCGATTCTGGTATTGCCCGTCCATATCAGAAATCGCCCCTTGCAGTTGTGTAGCTTGATCCTGTTCAAGATCTTGCCGTAACTGTTGCATTTCGGTTTGATGCTGCTGTTGTAAGTCAGCCATGCGCTGTTGCACATCTGTACCGGTAGCAGCGGTTTCTTGGCTGATTTGATCCAGTTCAGTGCTATATTGAGCGATCGCATCGTTCATTTGTTGAACTTGTTGCTCATTAGTTTGAGCATTTTGGCGCAACAAAGAAAGTTCAGTTTGGTACTCAGTAATAGACTGATTCATGTGATCCACCTGATCTTTACTCATATTCAGTTGTTGACCCATTTCACCCAACTGAGTTTCATACACTTTTAAGGACTGATTCATTTCCTCCATCTGCACATCACCCGCTTGCAACCGTTGGCTGACTTCTCCCAGTTGCGTTTCATAATCGGCAATAGAATGATAGGCTTGTTGCAACTGAGTATTGCTGGTTTGGAGTTGAGTACTTACATCCTCAAGCTGGGTTTCGTATGCTGAGAGGGTTTGATTGGCTTGTTTTAACAGGGACTCGCGATCTTCTAGCTGTTGGGTCATTTGCGTCAATTGCACCTCAAACTGCCGTTGTAGCAGTTTATTGGCTTGTTCGAGGCGTTGCTGATAATGTTGTTCTGCAGCTTCTGCTTGTTGACGCAGTTGGGTTTCATAATCGGCTCGCAGGGCGTTAGTATGGTCTTGAATCCGATTTTGATGGAGACTTTCGAGTTGTTCCACCTTCTGGCGAATTTTGGCTTCATATTCTCGTTGCTGCTTTTGCAGGCGTTTTTGCCAACCCCAATATCCAATGCCAACGCCAGCCAATGCACCGATGACTAACATCATCCCTAAACTAACAATATCCATAAAATGTTGCTCTCAGTAATTCGCTATAAATACTAATCTTATGTCTTCACCTTCCCCCTTCTCTACAGGCAACTCCCAAAATTCAAAAATTCTTCGGATTCATGTTTGGATCTCAGGACAAGTTCAAGGTGTAGGTTATCGACTTTCTACCTTATCAGAAGCCCGACAACGAGATCTGCAAGGTTGGGTGAAAAATTTGCCCGATGGTCGAGTGGAAGCAGTATTTGAGGGAACCCCAAAAAATATTGAAGATATCATTAAGTGGTGTCGTCACGGCCCGCCAACAGCTATCCCTGAAACCGTTGAGATAGAGTTTGAGGAGGTTGAAGGACTCCAGGGATTTGAAATTGTGGGACGTTAAAGGTTATTCGTCATTTGTTATTCGTTATTGGTTATTGGTTCTTCACCTAATTCCCTACACCCTACCCCCTGTTCCCCATTCCCCCAAATAACCCATCCCCCAAGTTTCGCTCAAATTACGTTAAGATTAGTAAACAAAATGAAAATATCAGAGTCTGACAGACTCACAAGAATCGTAGGAGGATAATCCCAGTGAACAAACGCTGGAGAAATGCCGGTTTATATGCATTGCTAGCCATTGTCGTCATTGCCTTGGCGACGGCGTTCTTTGATAAACAACCTCAAACCAGAGAAACCTGGAAATACAGTACTTTTATTCAGGAAGTTGAGGGCAACCGAGTCGAACGGGTGAATCTGAGTGCCGATCGAACCCGTGCCTTGGTGACCGCCCAAGACGGTGAAAAAGTATTAGTAAACTTACCCAATGATCCAGATTTAATCAATATTCTCAGCCAGAATAACGTTGATATTTCCGTTTTACCCCAAAGTGATGACGGATTCTGGTTCAAGGCCCTCAGTAGCTTATTTTTCCCCATTTTACTGTTAGTGGGTTTATTTTTCCTGTTGCGTCGCGCCCAAGGCGGGCCAGGAAACCAAGCCATGAACTTCGGTAAATCTAAAGCCCGAGTGCAAATGGAACCCCAAACCCAAGTTACATTTGGGGATGTGGCGGGGATTGAACAGGCCAAATTAGAACTGAGTGAAGTGGTAGACTTCCTCAAAAATGCCGACCGCTTTACCGCCGTTGGGGCCAAAATTCCCAAAGGGGTGCTGTTAGTTGGCCCTCCAGGAACTGGGAAAACCTTACTCGCCAAAGCAGTCGCTGGAGAAGCAGGGGTTCCTTTCTTTAGCATTTCCGGTTCTGAATTTGTAGAAATGTTCGTCGGTGTCGGGGCTTCCCGCGTTCGGGACTTGTTTGAACAAGCCAAAACGAATGCCCCCTGTATTGTGTTTATCGATGAAATTGACGCAGTCGGTCGGCAACGGGGCGCTGGCCTCGGCGGCGGTAACGATGAACGGGAACAAACCCTCAACCAGTTACTGACGGAAATGGATGGGTTTGAAGGCAATACCGGAATTATTATCATCGCCGCTACCAACCGTCCGGATGTGTTGGATGCTGCGTTGATGCGTCCGGGCCGGTTTGACCGTCAAGTGGTGGTAGACCGTCCCGACTATGCCGGTCGATCTGAAATTCTCAATGTCCATGCCCGAGGCAAAACCTTAGCCCCCGATGTGGACTTGGATAAAATTGCCCGTCGGACTCCTGGGTTTACCGGGGCGGACTTATCTAACCTGTTGAATGAAGCGGCTATTCTCGCGGCCCGTCGTAACCTCACGGAGATTTCCATGGATGAGGTGAATGATGCCATTGACCGCGTCCTGGCTGGCCCTGAGAAGAAAGATCGGGTGATGAGTGAGAAGCGCAAGACCTTAGTGGCTTATCACGAAGCGGGTCATGCTTTAGTGGGGGCATTAATGCCAGATTATGACCCGGTGCAAAAAATCAGTATTATCCCTCGCGGTCGGGCAGGTGGGTTAACCTGGTTCATGCCCAGTGAGGATCGGATGGACTCGGGTTTATTTAGTCGGTCTTATCTGCAAAATCAGATGGCGGTTGCCCTCGGTGGCCGCATTGCGGAAGAAATTGTCTTTGGGGAAGAAGAAGTCACTACAGGGGCTTCTAACGACCTGCAGCAAGTCACACGGGTTGCCCGTCAGATGATTACTCGCTACGGCATGAGTGATAACCTGGGGCCGGTTGCCCTCGGTCGTCAACAAGGAAATGTGTTCCTCGGTCGGGATATTATGTCCGAACGGGATTTTTCTGAAGAAACCGCCGCTGCCATTGATACTGAGGTGCGTCAGTTGGTGGAAGAGGCTTATCAACGGGCGAAAAAAGTGTTAACGGAAAACCGTCATGTCCTTAATCAATTGGCTGAGATTTTGATTGAGAAAGAAACGGTTGACTCGGAAGAGTTACAGGAATTGTTGGCCAATAATGATGTGAAAATGGCGGCGATCGCTTAATTGAAGCATGAGTCTTGCCCCCTATCCCCCGAAGATTGAGGTCAGCAACGGTCTTTAGGGGGATCAATCGGGGAAAAAAAAATCGTAAATTCAAAATATTAGGACTATCTAGGCAAAATCCTAAATAGTCCTTAAATTTTGTTTAAATTTTGGCGATTTTCATCGAGAAAGCCTAAATGTTCGTTATATTAAAAACATCTCCGTGTTATATCAGGTGATATATCGGTGTATTTTTAGCCAAAATGCTAATACCAATTCTTGATGAAGTTGCATCTCACCTGTCCTCCAACCTCCCAGTCAAAAAAAGCACAGTATCCTCTGGCGTCCCCCTCAGTCCCCCCTTAAAAAGGGGGGACTGAGGGGGGATGGGGGACGGGAGGGGGATTGAGTAGGAGGTGGCGAAGCCGGAGGGATACACCTGACGGCACGGGACGCGAAGGTCAAAAGTTGCAGGATTAGAAAGAAATAGTATGAGATCAGGGTTCAATTGGTATAAACAATCAAATTTATCGAAAAAATTCCTGAAATTCGGCTCATATCCGCTGTATTGAATCATTAATTGATTAGTGAGGTCAGCGGAAGGATTTTCATTTTCTCCAGCAGAACCAGTATCAGACTCCTTACATCTCATGAATCAAAAACGCCGACTCAACTTTTTTTCTAATTCCTCAAACTCAGAGGAAACCAGTCCCCCAATATCAACCTCAAATCCCCATCGTCTATTAGTAGAACAAATGCCGGTTGCGGTGGCGATGGTGGATGCTCAACTGCGCTACATTGCTGTCTCTCAAAAATGGCAAAAATTATTTAAATTGGGAGGAGATTGGGTGAGTCGGGATCACAATGATCTCTTCCTGAATTTACCTCAAACTTGGTCTGAAAACGCCCATCGCTGTTTAGCAGGAAATCTAGAACAATGGCAACAAAGTTGCTATGTTTCCCTCCTCAATAATTCTGTGCAGTGGATACAGTGGCAGGTTCAAGCCTGGCATCATCCAACGGGCGAAATTGGAGGCTTAATTTTAATGATTCAAAATGCCTCAAGTGCTGAAATCATGATTCCTGATCCAATGATAATGCAAACTCCAGAGGCTGTTTTGTGGATCACTTTAGATGGCTATATTTGTTATGCCAATGAAGCAGCTTGTCATCGGTTTGGCTATCATCAATTAGACCTGTTACAACTAAGAGTTGATGAAATTGATCCCGATATGCGGCCTGTGGTGTGGCAAGAACATTGTCAACAACTGTGTCGCTATAAAAATTTAACCTTTAGCGCCCATCATCAAGGAAAAATAGGAGAATTATTCCCAGTTTCCGTTCATGCCCAATATTTAACCTTAAACTCTCCAGAACCGATTATTGCCTGGTGGGTGGAAAGTGCTGTTGATAAAAAAGCGAATGATGCTGTCTTAATTGCTTGTCAGGATCAACTGGAAGCTGTACTTCATGCCGTACCGGGTTTAGTTTCTTGGATTAGTTCAGACTTAAAATATTTAGGAGTCAATCAACATTTAGCCAATGCTTATCATCTTCCGGTTGAAGCCTTTATGGGTCAACCTGTAGGGTTTTTAGAAACGAGTCCAGAATTTAATCAATTTGTCTGTGACTTTTTTAACAGTGAACATTGGATAGATTCCCGAGAGGTGACAACCTATGTCCATAAACAACCCCGAGTTTATTTAATTTATGCTCAAAAATATCAACGGGGATCTGCAGCCGTGTTCGTAGGTTTAGACATTACGGAACGAATAAAAATTGAAAGGGATTTACAAGAGAGTCAGCACCAAGAACGCTGTCATCGAGCAACCTTAGAATCAACAATTAACCAGTTATATCAAACGCAAATTCAACTGATTCAAACCCAAACTAAGTCTTCTCTAGACCATATTGTGGCTGGGGTTGCCCATGAAATTAATAATCCCATTAGTTTTATCTATGGTAATCTTTTTCATATCAATAATTACGTCCAAGACTTGATTCATACCCTCAAGTTATATCATCATCATTATCCTAATCCTCCCGTTGAAATTACGGCTGAATTGGAAGAAATCGAATGGGATTATTTACAAGAAGATTTACCCCTACTTTTAAATTCCATGAGAACGGGAACTGAACGAGTTCGGGATGTGGTGAGAGCGTTGTACCATTTTAGCCATTTGGATAAAGAAGCTCAGGGAATGATCAATCTGGAAGAGAGTTTAAACAGTACATTATTAATTTTACAAAATCGCCTTTTAGCCAAGGGAAAGTCTACCGGGATTCAGTTAGTTAAAATTTATAGTACTTTACCCTATATTGAGTGTTATCCCAGACAGTTAAACCAAGCCTTTTTTAATTTAATTACCTATGTGATCGATCAATTAGAAGCAGAAATTGACCAAAAAATGATGGCTTTACCGGCTACCCTCACCATTCAAACTGAAGTCTTGGATATTGATACAGTCAGAATTTCTATCTCTGGAAATACAACGGTTTTAACTTCAGAAATCGGTCAAAAAATTTTTGACCCACCAACGCAGTTTTCCCTCAATTGTAAGTCTTGTGGAAAAATCGGATTATCCATTGCCCGCCAACTGGTGGTAGAACAACAAGGCGGTCAGTTAAAATGCATTTCTCAACCCAATGCAGGCATCCTGTTTCAGGTAACCCTTCCTCGCAAACCTTTCCCCCTCTCCAAACATTATTTTTTATTTTGAAGTCGGAGTGACCTGACCTACCTCAGGATTTCGAATTCGGCAAAAATGGGACAAAATTTAACAATTTTTTGTTGAGAGAAGTGATAGCCTAAAATTATAGGATCAGATGAATTATGCGGATTAAAATTGAGGCGCACGAAAGCCTGAAATCGCCGTCAATTTTAATGGGATGTTGAGCAGATTCATCCTTGCAATTGGAGGGGTTAGATATGACGAAACCCACTTCAGAACCATCCTCAAACGGGACGGTAATCTCTATTCGGGGCAGTGTGGTTGATGTCCGCTTTCCACCCCCGTTACCCGAACTGTATAGTCAACTCCAAACGGCGACAGAAGGTAAAGTGGTGATTGAGGTGGTGGCCCATCTTAACGCCGAAACCGTTCGGGGAATTAGCCTCACCCCCACCTCTGGACTGGCACGAGGGTCACCCGTAATTAACTGCGGACATTCTTTACAGGTTCCTGTGGGTCAACAGTTGTTGGGCCGGATGTTGAATGTATTTGGCCAGACCATTGACCACCAAGCACCCATTACTGGGGGGGAATGGCGTTCCATTTATCACCATCCTGTTCCCCTCGCGCAACAGTCTACCACCGCTGAAATTCTGGAAACGGGGATTAAAGTGATTGATGTATTAGCCCCCCTAGAACGGGGCGGAAAAGCGGGTTTATTTGGCGGCGCAGGGGTGGGAAAAACGGTATTAATTACAGAACTCATCCACAACGTCGTCTCCCATCACGAAGGCATTAGCCTGTTTTGCGGCATTGGCGAACGCAACCGGGAAGCCGAAGAATTGTATCGAGAAATGGCAGACGCTGGGGTTTTAAAAAACACCGTTTTGGTATTTGGTCAGATGAATGAACCGCCAGGGGCGAGATTTCGTGTCCCCCATGCCGCCCTGACGATGGCGGAATATTTTCGCGATGATGCCCAGCAGGATGTATTGCTGTTAATGGATAATATTTTCCGGTTTATTCAGGCGGGACAGGAAGTCTCTGGGTTGATGGGACGGTTACCCTCGCGGGTGGGGTATCAACCGACATTGGGAACGGAATTATCAGAACTACAAGAACGCATTAGTAACACCGCAACGGGGGCAATTACCTCAGTCCAGGCGGTGTATGTGCCAGCGGATGATTTTACCGACCCAGCGGCAGTCCATACCTTTAGCCATTTGTCTGCCTCCATTGTCCTCTCCCGCAAACGGGCGAGTCAGGGATTTTATCCAGCGGTTGACCCCTTACAGTCCAGTTCAAAAATGTTATCCCCTACCATTGCGGGTCAGCGCCATTATCAAACCGCCCAAGCGGTGAAACAAACCCTAGCCAGTTATGAAGAACTTAAAGATATTATCGCCATGTTGGGGATTGAAGAACTGTCTCAGGCGGACCGTCAAACGGTGTACCGCGCCCGTCGTTTAGAACGGTTTTTAACGCAACCTTTTTTTACGACAGAACAGTTTACGGGCAAGCCGGGAAAATTGGTGGAAATTGAGGCGGCTTTAGCGGGTTGTGAACGGATTTTAAATGATGAATTTTCCACGCAACCAGAACGGAAATTATACATGATTGGTAGCCTGGAGGAGGTGCAATGAAACTCAAAATTTTATTACCTACCGCTATTTTATTAGAAGTGGAAACCGAAGAAATTGTGGTAGAAGCTGAAAATGGTTCTTTGGGATTATTGCCGAGTCATATTGATTGTGTTACTGCTTTAGTACCAGGGATTTTATCCTACAGGACTCCAACCGATAAAACGGTTTATGTTGCGGTTGATGAAGGAATTTTAGTCAAGTGGGGAGAAATCGTACAAATTTCCACCCGAAAAGCGGTTCGAAGCCAGGATTTAAATAGTTTAAAAGCAACTGTTGAAAATGAATTTATCCGTTTAGATGAAGGGGAGAAAAAAGCCCGTTCTGCTTTAGCCAAATTAGAAGCGGGATTTATTCGTAAATTTGTGGAATCGGGAGGAACACAGCCATGAAGCGATCGCGCAAACCTTCCCCTCAAAAACGGACTGAAATATGGCAAGAATTTCAGCAAAAGGTTCAGCAGAAATTAACTCGAAAACAGCATTCTCAACAGGAAGAAGAGAATAGCATTTGGTTAGGTTTAGGGATGTTTGGTTTCGTGGGGTGGTCGATAGCAATTCCCACAGTTATTGGAATATTTATCGGGATTTGGATTGATCAAAAATGGCAAAGTTCCTATTCCTGGACATTAATGATGCTATTTGTGGGGGTGATGGTTGGATGTTGGAATGCTTGGTATTGGATTGAACGAGAACGGCAAAAAGATTGATTTTGAATCGAGAGAGAGGAATCAAAATGAATCACATATTTTATTTATTTTCTGCTTTTCCCTTGGGCTTTATTTTAGGCTTATTTTATTTTAGCAGTTTGTGGTTAACAGTGCAACAACTTCCCACTACTCAATGGCCAGTACGATTAACTTTAGGCAGTTTATTCGGTCGCATGGCAATTGTATTACTGGGATTTTACCTGATTATAGACGGAAGTTGGCAACGGGCAGTGATTGCCTTATTGGGGTTGTTAGTTGCCCGAACAATTCTGACTCAAAATCTCAAACCAACAGACTCTATTAAAGGTTAATTCATGCTATGGAAATTAGTCCCGATAATATCATTTTTTATCAATCTGGATGGATTATTCTCAATGCCACCATTGTCTTTACCTGGCTAGTGATGGTACTCTTAGTTGGAATTTCCTGCTGGGTTACTCGTCAATTATCTGTAAAACCGACAATCTCTCATTGGCAAAATGGTTTAGAAATGATTGTCAGTACGATTAACCATCAAATTCAGGAGGCATCTCAACAGGAACCCCGTCAATTTTTACCGTTAGTGGGGACATTATTTTTGTTTATTGCCACCGCCAATATTCTCACTATTTTTCCCGGCTATCAATCCCCTGCAGGTTCCCTTTCAACGACGGTTGCTTTAGCCTTATTCGTATTAGTAGCAATCCCTTGGTTTGGTATTAGAAGTAGTGGTTTAAAAGGTTATATCAAGGGTTACATTGAACCCTCACCGTTCATGTTACCGTTTCAAATTATTAGCGAGATTTCCCGCACTGTTTCCCTAGCAGTTCGTCTGTTTGGAAATGTGATGAGTGGAAGCTTTTTAGTGGCAATTTTATTGTTAATTGTGCCGTTATTTATCCCAGCAGCCATGCAACTCTTTGGCTTAGTGATTGGCGTGATTCAAGCCTATGTTTTTGCCATCCTTGCCATGGTTTATATTGCTTCAGGAATGCAGGTTCAACAGTCTTCTCAAACCCATCATACAGGAGTTCAGGAGTAATTATGGATAACCTTGGATTAATTGGAATTGCCTCAATTTTCTCAGCGGGTTTATGTATTGGTTTAGGGGCAATTGGCCCCGCTATTGGGGAAGGAATTGCCCTCGCGAATGCCCTTCGCGCTTTAGCCCAACAACCCGATAAAACCAATACCATTACTCGCACCTTATTTGTGGGAATGGCACTGGTAGAATCTACGGCTATTTACTGTTTTGTGGTCTCCATGATTCTGATTTTTGCTAATCCTTTTTGGAACTATTTTAAATTACAAGCAGGAGGATAATTTGTGCTGATTAACGGGTTTACAGTTTTGGCTCAACTCATTAATTTTATTATTCTGGTTGTCCTGCTGAGAAAGTTTCTGTATCAACCCATTTTAAATACAATAGAAACTCGTGAAAAACGCATTCAATCTCAGTGGCAGGAAGCCCATTTTCAGCGTCAACAAGCAGAACAAGAACGGGTTTATTTGCAAAAAGAACAGCAGCAATTTCAACATGAATCTGTAGCATTAATGGTGGAGGCAAAGCAAAAAGCACAACAATATCAACAGACTTTAATTCAACAAGCTAAGGCAGAAGTTACTCAAATGCAAGCCGATTGGCAGGCTTCGCTGCAATCGAAACAAAACCTATTTTTAAATCGCTTGCGTCAACAGGTAATTCAACACACCGCAGGGATGACTCGTAAAATTTTACAGGAGATTACAAATGAGGAATTAGAATCTCAAGCAGTCATTCAATTTATTCAACGATTACAACAACTCCAGCGGTTAGAACAACAGCAATTATTGGATTCTATCCAGACTACTCCAGAACCACTTTTAATTCGGAGTGGCTTAGAATTATCTCTAGAAGATCAAACTAAAATTGTTGAGGCTTTACAACATCAACTGAATTTAGGAAATGTGTTGTATCTACCAGCAAATCATCAAGAAGAGGAACAATTAGATGAAAATCCAACAGAAGTCAAATTTCTAACTGTAGCCGATTTAATTTGTGGCATTGAATTACAAGTCGGTGGTTATGAATTATCCTGGAGTTTTGATCATGAATTACAACAGCTTAATCAACAACTCTCTCAAGTCATTCAACATGAAATTGAAAGGAGTTATTAGTGATTGGTCATTGGTCATTGGTCATTAGTTAATGGAATAGTGGTACAAAAAATAACGAGTAACGAATAACAAACAACGAATAACAACTATGAACGGAGAGTTAGAATCTTTACAATCTAGCCTAGATACAACCGCCTCAAGGTTTAATCAGGTATTAGCAGACTATCAATCTCAACTCCATCCCCAAGAAGTGGGAACAATTCAATCTATTTCTAGTGGGATTGCCATTGTCACGGGTTTACCCCATGTCAAAGCCGATGAGTTATTACAATTTCCGGGAAAAACATTGGGGCTAGCCTTTAATTTAGATGCTCATGAAATGGGTGTGATTCTATTAGGCAGTAGCGAAAATATAGAAGCCGGTGACAAAGTTTATCGGACGGGACGAGTGATGGATGTCCCTGTCGGGGAAGCCTTACTGGGACGGGTGGTAAATGGGGTAGGAGATCCGTTAGATGAGGCGGGGGAAATTGCCCCTACAGAACGCCGTCCCATTGAACGGGAAGCCCCCCCTATAATGGATCGATCGCCTGTGACAGTACCCTTACAGACTGGCTTAAAGGTGGTGGATGCGCTGGTTCCTATCGGTCGAGGTCAGCGAGAATTAATTGTGGGCGATCGCCAAACCGGAAAAACTGCGATCGCAGTGGATACGATTTTAAATCAAAAAAACCAAGATATAATCTGTGTGTATTGTGCCATTGGTCAACGGGCTTCGGCAGTGGCAAAAGTGATTGCCAATTTACGCAAACAAGGGGCTATGGCTTACACATTTGTGGTGGTTTCTGGGGGTGAAGATCCCCCCGGTTTACAATATATTACCCCCTATGCCGCCACCACAATGGCAGAATATTTTATGGAAAAAGGGCGAGATGTTTTAATGATTTATGATGACTTTACTCGCCATGCATGGGCTTATCGAGAACTCTCTTTATTGCTGCGTCGTCCACCGGGAAGAGAGGCTTATCCAGGGGATATTTTTTATCTTCATTCTCGCTTATTAGAACGTTCAACTCATTTACGAGAAGAACTGGGGGGTGGTTCTTTAACGGCTTTACCCATCGTTGAAACCCAAGCCCAAAATATTTCTGCTTATATTCCCACCAATATTATTTCAATTACAGACGGGCAAATTTATCTGTCACCTGATTTATTTCAAAAAGGAATTTTACCGGCGGTTGATGTGGGAAAATCCGTGTCACGAGTCGGAGGCAAAACCCAACTACCGGCTTATAGTCATATGGCTGGAGAATTAAGATTATCCTATGCCCAGTTTGAAGAAGTGGAAGTTTTTGCTCGGTTTGGAACTCAGTTAGATGACGATACCAAACACATTTTAGAACGGGGACAACGGGTGCGTCAAGTGTTGAAACAAGCGGAGTCTCAACCGTTATCGGTGGCGGAACAAATTGCTGTTTTATTTGCCGTCACTCAGGGTGTATTGGATCAAGTTCCCCTCGATCAAATTCCTGCCGCAGAACAAGGGATTTATCAAGTAATTATGAATCAATATCAGGATATTTGTCATCGCATTCATGCTGGAGAAAAATTAAGTCAAGCCGACTGGGATGAACTCTTAAAAGTCTGTCAACAAGCCACCATTCCGTTTAAAGTTGAGGAGAATAATCATGTTAACCACAGAAGCCCTGAAAGCCAAAATTAGAAGCGTTGAAGACTTACAATCTGTTGTCAAAACCATGAAAGCGTTAGCAGCCGTTCAAATCCGTCAATATGAAAAAGCGGTTCAGGCGTTAGCGGATTATCATCAAACGATTGAATTGGGTTTACAAATTGTTTTAAAGCAACAATATTTTGTTGAAGATTGCTGGATTAATTTTAATCAAACTCCTCATTCATTCCTAGAAAAAAGTCAAATCGGTGTGATTGTGTTTGGGTCTGATCAGGGATTATGTGGTCAGTTTAATGAACAAGTTGCTAGTTATACACTCAGTTATTTTAAACAGCAGTCTTTCTCTTTTAATCATCTGCAAATTGCAGCGGTTGGCATGAGAGTTTTCTCGGCTTTAGAAGCGGCTACAGGATTATCTATTGAACCTTTATTTTCCCTTCCGAGTTCAGCCAACGGCATGACTGAAAAAGTGCAAGAAGTGTTACTCACCATTGAAGAATGGCAATCCCAAAAACAAATTAATACTATTTTTTTATTTTATAATCAATCTCAATCCAGTGCCACTTATAAACCTTGCGCTTTACAACTGCTGCCTTTAGATCAATCTAAGTTAAAACGGTTAGAACAGCAACCCTGGAAAACAGAAATGATGCCCTTATTTACTATGGACTTTCAGTCTTTATTTTCCGCTTTAACTCGACAATATTTGTTTGTTTCATTGTATCGGGCTTTTGCGGAATCTTTAGCCAGTGAAAATGCCAGTCGTTTATCGTCTATGCAAGCTGCAGAACGCAATATTCAAGAACGTTTAGAGGATTTAAATGCAGAATATCGTCATCAGCGTCAAACTTCAATTACAGAAGAATTATTGGATATTGCATCAGGATTTGAAGCCTTAACCCAGTCTCATTCTATTCCTCTTTAATAGCGGGAAATCCACTAAAAAAAATGCCCCTAAAATTAGGAATTAAGGGGCAAAATTCATGAAATTAATCTCTTAAAAATTGGGTTAAACTTGACCACAATCTTCAATTACAATTTTTTTCTTAGGTTGACCACTGCCTGAGCCTAACGCTTCAAGTTGACTGACCACATCCATCCCCTCTGTGACTTTACCAAAGACAACGTGTTTGCCATTCAGCCAAGGGGTTTCAACCGTTGTAATAAAAAATTGTGAACCGTTGGTATCTTTCCCGGCATTTGCCATCGATAGTAAACCAGGTTCGGTATGCTTTAATTGAAAGTTTTCATCGGGAAACGTCCGACCATAGATGGATTTACCCCCTGTGCCATTATGATTGGTAAAATCCCCCCCTTGACACATAAATTGGGGAATCACCCGATGAAACGTACTCCCCTGGTAGCCAAAGCCTGGTTCACCTGTACAGAGTTGACGGAAGTTTTCAGCCGTTTTGGGAACCACATCAGCAAACAGTTCAAATACAATCCGACCGAGGGGTTCTCCATCTGCTGTAACATCGAAATACACATTTGGATTCGCCATAATTTCTAAAAATGTTAGCTTTGGGCAAGGAATAAAACATCGTGACATTCTCCCTCGGTGAAATCTTTGATTACACCGAGGGCTTCCTAACCTCACGATTAGGCATTGCTCCCCTACGCCAGTTATCTAGGCACATTGCCCCCGACACCTCGACGCTTAGTGCCAATTTCTTGCTTTTCGGGAGTCCCCCGATACGTTTCGAGTCCACGATTGAGCAGCTCTTGAGCCGAAGCAATATCTCTATCTACTTCATAGTGGCACTCAGGGATCGTGCAACCTTCTGATGTTGGTTTGTAGCACCTGGGAAGGAACAGATTTGAGTCGGGGAAATTCTTTCTTGGCTTTGGGTAAATTGTTTTGTTGTCGATGATAGCTAGGAAAAGGATAGTCTGCACTCATTATGTACTCAGACTCTAAACTACACCGATCTATTGGACACTTGCGCGAAGCAATCCAATCCTTTAGTTCCCGCAACGCATAATTGTAGGACACCCGCAACGTTTCCAACCACTCATCAAGGAGTTGGCTTTGCTGGTCATCAGGATAAATTCGGTAAGTGTAATTTAGAATCATAATTAAATTCTACCACGCTGACCTTAAAATGGTAAACGTCAATTTCGGGGGTATCGTTGGCGTAGCCTGGGCGAAGCGCATACCCCGCTCAATTGACTTGGGGAGTCCATGGATGAGGGGCTGATATCAAGTCCGGATAATTAGTCATCATCAAACTAGAAATGCTAACTCAGACGAGATGTTTTAATCCCACACCCCACACCCCACACCCTACTCCCCATCAGAAGCAAATATATTGAGTATTCAACCGGACATGATATGACTGCATGGGTCTGCCGCGCAGTTTATACGCCCCGTCCCAAGGCCAACCCTGAGCGCCAGTCGAAGGGTATGGCGTGGGACTTATAGCTCCCCAAACCCCTCGCCAGTTAACACTCCACAGGATACATTCACCTGGATTCTGACAGGTTCACGGAGAACAAAGTTTTAAATCTTCGCCGGCGGTGTGACTCTGAAGATAATCCCGTAACCATTCACAATTGCGTTGAATTTGATGATCCAATTCCAAGGCTTGGGTATCCCATAACATCACAGTTCCATTATTTTTGGCGATCGCTAACCAATTTCCGGTCTGATTAAAGCCCACACTATTAACTAACACATCTTGATTGATCGTATGAAAGGGTTGTAAGGTAGCGGGCTGTTGCTGACAATCCTGTGGCGGCCATAACGCCTGTTGTGCATCTGAATTAATCCGCCACAACCGGACTTTCTTATCATCACTAGCGGTGGCTAAGGTTTGGCTACCAGAATGGAAGCTGAGACTGCGAACGGTGGCTTCGTGGGGTAGGGGACAGGATTCACCCCGTTCTGGACTCCAGAAAATCACGGTTTGATCGACGGCGATCGCAAACACTTGTAAGGAAACAATGTAATCAATTGTCTTCACACTGCGACTGGAGAAGGAGACCACCCCAGTAGGTTCCCAACTGTCTCCTTGTTGTTGCCACAATTGCACCAATCCTTGGGGGGAGACATTACGGGTTGAGGGGGAGGGGGTGGTGGTGGTTACCGCTAACAGATTCCCTTGCGGATTAAACTTCAGATCGACAATTGGCCCTTGATGGGTTAACGTTTGGATTAAACGACCGTCTCGCGTCCACAGTTTAACGGTTTTGTCATCACTCCCGGAAGCAATATATTCGCCGTCTTTGCGCCAATCTACCGCTGTAACTCGTCCTTGATGGGGGGGCAAAGTTTGAATCAATTCCCCGGATCGATCCCAGAGTCGCAATTGGGAATCATCACTCACCGTTGCCAGACGTTCACCATCGGGACTAAATTCAACGCCATTCACTTCAGCTTTGTGAGGTAAAATCTCCGGGGTTTGCGCCAATTCTCCATCTTTGATGTCCCACAACCGTACCGTTTGATCGTGACTGGCTGTCGCAATAGTATTACCATCCGGACTGAAACTCACTCCCCACACGGCTTGATCGTGACCTTGTAAAAGGGTATCCAAGGGATTATGATGAAGCGCCCACAGTCGAACGGTATTATCTTCACTGGCTGAAGCAATGGTCTGACTATCTGGACTAAACTGAACTGCCCGCACATTGTTCCGGTGTCCACTAAAGGTATTGAGTAACGTTCCTGTGGTGGTCCATAGCTTCACGGTTTGATCCTGACTGCCACTGGCAATCATTGTGCCATCAGGGCTAAAATTCACACTCAGGACGGAGTCATTGTGTCCTTTCAGGCTTAACTGTTCGGTTCCTTTTTGCCAGTCCCATAGTTTCACCGCCCGATCTCCACTGGCAGTGGCGAGGGTTTTGCCATCAGGACTAAAACTGATATCGTAGACAAAACAGTCAAACTCTTGTGTTGAAGAACAGGTTGAGACGTTGAGGGTTTTCAGTAATGTACCATCCGTCTGCCACAGTTTAACGGTGCCATCGGCACTGGCACTGGCTAAAACTTCCCCCTGGGGATGATACTCTACATCCAAGACGATATCACGGTGACCCTTAAAGGTATTTATCAGTTCCCCGTCCTCTGTCCAGATTTTCACGCTTTGATCGTAACTGCCACTGGCGAGTTGATTTTGGGTGGGGTGGAAACTGACGCTAGTCACCGCATCATCATGGTTCATGGTAGCGGTATTGAGGCGATCGCCATATTGATTCCATAATAGGACTTTATTATTGTCCATATTATTCGGATCGGCGGTGGTAGTAGCAATGATATCCCCTGTGGGACTAAACCGAATACTGGTCACAGCGGCATCATGTATCAAGTCTTGTAGATGAACTCCATCGGCTTGCCACAGTTTCACCGTTCGATCTAAACTGGCGGTAGCAATACGTTCACCATTGGGACTAAAACTAACGTCTAAAACTCCATTTTGATGGTCTAACAGACGATTGTGTTCTTGAACATGAGCAATTAACGGTCTGAGTCCGGCGGCAATTTGGTTCCCGATGGCATCGCTAGCATTAGTTTGTTGAATATTGCGACCAATTTCCACACTGGCTTGTAATACCCCCAGTTGATCCTGTTGATCTGCGACAACGAGGGCATCCTGAGCCGATTGTACAGCAGAAATTCTCGCCTTGACAGCCTGTTGTCGCTGCCAAAACGCCAACCCAGCAAAACTAGCAACCACTACTCCAATTAAAGCCCCTAAAAAGCGTTCCAGTTGACGACTGCGGTTTTCAGCATTACGTTGTTTTTTCTGGGCTTCCACTAATGCCCGACTCATTTCAGCTTGGCGTTGAAGTTCTACATTTTCCTGTTGTAATTTCTCAAATTGAGCTTCCCATTCATCTTGATGTTGCTGACGAATAAAGCCGACCAAATAATCATGTACCAGTTGATAAAATTCAGCGCCTACACTAACTTCTCGAGAGACTAACCCAGATTTTTCTAAAATATAAAGCACTAAATTTAATGGGTCATGTTCAATATCAACTTGTAACTTTTCTTTGAGATCATCTGCTAACTCAGTGCGCGTTTTTAGGGGGCGAGTATTATTTTCATTGGTCAGTAAATATAAAACAGATTTTGCAGCTTGCTCATTTTCTTTACCACAGTCTCGAATCGTTTCTCCTAAAAAACGTTCAACTAATGCTGCTTTTGGTCCTTTTCTTTGATATTTATCTAATGTCGTAATTTGTTCCGTTTGCAGTTGTGCGCCCACCACTTGTAATTCAATTGGTCGCACTTCTCCCAATTCATTTGTTAGATCATCCACTAACTTGTAGATTAAGCGATCTTCTAAATAAAAATGAGATTGGCGACTTAAACTTTTAATTACATTAAAGGCTTCCTCAGGTTTGAGATTATCCAGATAAAACAAAATATTTTGGCTGAGAATATCATTATTAATCACTTCTAAGTTGACCGTTCGCACACAGTCTAGGAGTAAATGCAAACAGTCTTCTCGCAGAGAGATTACGACTTTGACAAAGGGCAAATTCAAGCAAGAATTTAAAAACTCAAAAAAGACCTGACGTTTTTCCGGTTCTTTGTGTAAAAACAAAAGGTCTTCAAATTGGTCAAAAATCAAAACAACTAATCGATTCTTCGTAGTATTTTGTTTAATTAATTTCAGAACATTTTTTAAAATCGCCGCTTGACTTCTTGCCTGAGGTTGAGCAGCCGTTGATTGACTAATAATTTTAATTGCCGTTTGCGGCTTGATGGTTTGCTTCTCCTCTCCTAAATCCAATGTTTGTTCTAACTCTTGCTCATAACCATTATACATTCTAATGACAATGGGTAAAACTTGACGTGCATCAATACTTTGTTGCGTTAAAGCGGGCACTAAAGCCACTCGAATTAAAGAACTTTTACCCACACCCGATTCACCATAAATAACGGTGAGTTTATATTGAGGGCTAGATAATCTTTGTAATAATTGATTCACTGCGGCTTCTCTGCCAGAAGCGTTCAACTCATCTACAATATTAGCGGGTTTGGCAATAGTTCCTAAGCTGGGATCAATCGCAATTTCACGGGGTTGTAAGCGACCCGCTCCAATAAAGGCAGTATAACCAAAAATCGTGGATTGATTTCGAGCTTCTTTTTTAACATCAAAGGCTTTTTGGTATTGCTTTTGATTAAAATAAAACTGTTGTAATTGTTTTAATATTTTTAGATAAAGCTGAGGGGCATATTTGGGATAAGTTTCCTGATGAGCCAGTTCAAGTTGAGCAATTGCGGTATTAATTTTTCCCTGTTTTCCTAGTGCTTGAGCTAACAGCAAACGATATAAAGCTCGGTGTTGATTTTTAACCGGATCATCAATACCTTGACTTAAGATTTCTAAGGCAACCATTGCTAATTCTTGGGTACTTTGCCAATCCCATCGATGCAAGGCAACCTCTGCTAAAAAACCATAATCCTGGGCGGCTTGCAATGGGTTTAACGCCTGATTATTTTGATGAATTTGTCGAGCTTCAAGCGCCAGTTGTTCCAGGGCATCCCAATCCTGTAAATGACGTAAAACTTCCCCTAGTTTATTAATAAATTTACCCACTAAATCAGGGCGATTAGCAGCAGCAAATCGATCAATACATTGTTGTAGATTGACCCGCGCTTTTTGCCAATCGGCTTGACCACTGTGTTGCAAATGCTGTTCCGCTTGATAGATATAACATAGCCCAATATGAAAATACAGTAAGGCAAGCCATTCTGAAGGGGTTAAGGAAAATTTTGTATTTTGAATACCAATCGCAGACGCAATAGTTTCTTCTGTTTGCCAAAATTGTAGCGCCAACTGATACTGTTCCAACGCCTGCTTAATTTGTTGATGAGTATAATAGTAACGGCCAAAAATCAACCGCAAACTCGCTTCTAAATTATATAAAATCGTGGAATCGAATTGTTTTAAATCTTGATAAGCAGACTGTAACTCAGTGGCTGATTGGGTGCCTAAAATTTGATCATTCGAGATAAATTGACTGGCTCCTGTATCTAAAATATGGGCTAAAATTTGTTTAATTTTTTCAGAGAGAAACTCAACTAATTCTTCCGGGGCGAAGAGAAATTCATAAGTGGTTCCCCAACTGGTAAAATCCGGGGCGATTCGATTAAATTGATGCCAAAGTTTATCATCTATCCACAGAATCAGGGGAAAAGAAAAATTACGAAACGCTTCCCGTGCCAGATTAGCCGCGTGTAAAACATCATCAATGGCTTCTACAGTTTCCAAACCAAAAACCACCACAGCCTCTGGCGTTGTTGTCCCGAGTTCCATTTGAATTGCGCCATAAAGGACTTGACTGTCAGCCGGAAGTTGGATTGAATGAATATCAAATTGACATTGCTGTTGAAGCAGTTGAGTCATCTGCTGCCGTAAACCGGCATAGTTGCATCGCGCAAATAACAGGGAAAATTGTCCTTGCGATAAACGAATCGTTCTGGATAATGCATTGAGTTGAGTGAGGTTGTGAGTCGCAATGTCATTTTCAGAGTCTAGATTCATAGCAAGCTAAGTGTTATTCCAGTCTATAGTAAGTCGAGGGAAACAGTGAGATTTTTATCCTCGGTTGAGAAGCGGTTCATTTAATATACAATCCCTCAGTTGAAGAACCGTTAAGAATAGAAAGTATATCTTTCGGAAGATTCATGATCAATCCTCATAGTGTAGCGTAGAAACGTTGCGATCAACATAAAATAACAAATAATGACAACAACTGATATTTCTCAAAATAATCAAGCTTTCCTAGAAAAGGTACAAGCTAAAGCGGGGTTAAGTGACCTTTATGAGGCTCGGGACTTAGCTGAGGTTGTATTTCGAACTATGCGAGATTTAATGACTACAGAAGCGTCAGATAGAGTGGCTTCTGAACTGCATCAAGAGTCTCAGCCTACCAAGGAAAAAGCGTTACAAAATGAAATTTCTGAGTTATGGAAAGATACTAATCCGATTGTATCTTGGCTCAGTCGAGTTCGTCCGCCTTTATCCTTTGATGATCAAACCTTTATCCGACGGATTGAGCAAGAAGGGAGTGTACCACGAGGCATCAGTGGTGAAACTGTAACTGCAGCGGTTTTTGCAGCTACAAAAACAGAACTCTCTCAAGAACGGGTACAGGAAATTACCTCATTTTTACCAGGTAAAATTCAGCAAATCTGGCAACAAGCTTAAGGGAGGCTTTGCCATTGAGAGGCTTTTTGAAAACGGAATATGCTTCTCAATTTTTAGGATAACAATTGCTTCAGGGAATTGAATGACATTTTTCCCTGATGTCTGATTGTTTTTATCAAAAATATTTTTATTTTTTTCATGACAAAAAATACTTCTTAAGACAGATGAAAGGATTTAAAGAGTTTTTTACTATATGAATAGTTTACACAGAAATGAAGAGGTAATACTCAATGAAAATGACCTTATCTAAAATTTTTAACCTTCGTCCCGTACGGTTTTTAATTACGGCTTTCCTAGGTGCTATATTATTATTTTCTAATGCCCTACCCACTTTAGCTGTTAGTAGTCGTCCCGATCAAGGGGAAGATCAATTACAGCAAATTGAACGGAAATCAAACGAGATATTAGAAGCGGGTCCTCGTTCTTTGAAAGAAGTCCAAAAAGATACTGAAAATGGACTCAATGAGGTTCAAGGACAGGCGAATAAAGAGAAAATGAAAAATCCTGGAAATACAGATGCAACATCAGTCATAGATATTATCGAGGATAAATTAGATAATCTGAATAACTAATCGAGCATCTTAAAAGCCATAGTTCACTTTAGTTTATTGTAGATAGCGCTACGTGAATCAGGTATTTAACACTGTACTATTGCAAGGGTGTCAGTGTAAGAATGCCTATCTCCTTTGAAGACCATTTTTCAAACACCCATCTGTTTAGTGCTATGTTAATTGCGTCGCCTCCTTAAGCGACGCTTTTAAAATGATTAAATAAATTGATAAAATTTAATCTCCAGTTTTGACAATTAAATGGTTATGAATAGGATTGTAATTTCCCCGGTCTCAATCAGATATCGTCAAATTTCAAACATTATTTTAAGCTGGCTTGGATCGGGTTTAATTTTAACCTCAACCAGCTTAGCACAGCAGCTCCCCCCTCCGAATCAACCCGCACCTAACTCTTCATTATCTTCTACAGCTTCCTCCGTAAATGATCTGTATTTTGCGGATGTGATTGTTCGAGGCCGCCCCATTTTTCAAGTTGGAAGTTTAGCGGATATTAGCGCCAGTGAACGCGCCCAAATTATTAACCGTCGGATTGCCAGTTTACTGTCTCAATCTGACTCAATATCAGAAGTAAAAATTCAACCGGATAATCCCCGTCAAATTGCCACCCTACGAGTAAAAAATCGAGTGATTATGACGGTAACAGAGCAAGATGCTCAAGACTTTGGTTTAGGCTTAGAACCCTTAGCGGAACGGTGGGCTACACTCCTGAATCAAGCTATAAATAAACCGCCATTATTCATCGATGTAAGTCAACGATTGTATGAAACGATTCGTACCTTATCCCGCAAGACGATTGAAAATTTACCCTTGCTTTTAGGGGCAATTATTGTCATCTTTTTAACTTGGTTAGTGGCTCGCGGTGTTCGTTATCTAGCCTTTAATTGGGCACAAAAAACGGAAGGAGATAGTAACACAGAAATTTTAATTGGACGGCTGAGCTACGGCGGGGTTTGGATTGTTGGCAGTGTAATTGCCCTGGGTGTTTTAGGACTAGATTTTGGGGCATTATTGGGAGCTTTAGGGTTAACCAGTGTTGCCATTGGTTTTAGTTTAAAAGATGTTTTAAGTAACTATATTTCTGGTGTAATTCTACTGGCAGCTAAGCCATTTAAAATTAATGACCAGGTGGTGATTAAAGATTATGAAGGAACCATTACCCAAATTCAACTCCGAGCAACAACCCTACGAACTTATGATGGTCGTCTCGTTTATATTCCTAATCAAGAAGTTTTTCAAACCAGCATTACTAACAATACAGCCTCCCCTCGCCGCCGCAGTTCTATCATCGTTGGTATTGACTACGAAGCCGATATTAGTCGGGCAAAAACCGTTATTTTAGAGACCTTAAAAGCCATTAAGCAAGTCGAACCCAATCCCCAATCTGAAGTGTTAGTGATTGAACTAGCGGCAAGTACTGTAAACTTAGAAGTCCGCTTTTGGGTTGATTCGAGAAGAGCAGGTTTTCTGACCACAACCTCTTTCGTTTCTCAAGCCATTAAAGAAGCACTTGAAACTGAAAATATTGAGATGCCAACGGACATTTATACCCTTGTGTTTCGTAACTCTCCCCTACCCACCGTTGATATTCAAGCGGAGTAGACCCCAACAAAACTCAACTCAGTTCTCTCTTGAGATAGATGTTTAACTGAGTCAGAGCATCTACCCTAATTAATGAATAAAAATGAAATGGGATTGAAGTGAGTTCAATAATTATCCCAAACTTTTCAAGAACTGCTAAGTTTGACGAGATTTAACCATGAATATTATTAACGTTTGGGAAAAGCTCGCTTGGAATCAAGGGGGTAATATTGTTTACATTATCTTAGATGGAGTGGGGGGTATTCCAGATCCTGAAAAAGGCAAAACTGAGTTACAAGTGGCTCACACTCCTAACCTCGATCGACTCGCAAAACAATCAAGCTGTGGCTTACTCGAAATTGTCGGGCCGGGAATTACACCCGGTAGCGGTCCTGGTCATTTGACTTTATTTGGTTATGATGCGTTGCAATATAAGATTGGTCGAGGCATTCTTTCTGCATTAGGAATTGAGTTTGATTTACAACCTGGAGATGTGGCAGCTCGGGTTAATTTTGCCACAATGAAAGCGGATGGAACAATAGCCGATAGACGCGCTGGTCGCATTGAAACTCAACTAAATCAACGCCTTTCTGAAAAAATAAATCAAAATGTTAGCTTAGAGTTTGAAGGGGAATATTTTTTCAAAACCGTCAGTGAACATCGAGCGGTTTTTGTATTAAGAGGAACTGAGTTAGGGGGTCAATTACAAGATACCGATCCTCAAAAAACAGGTCTACAACCCCATGGCTTACAACCCCAGTCGCAGGCCGATCAAAAAACGGCTCAATTGGTTGAATCATTTATCAAACAAGTGAATCAACTGTTGTCCGATGAATATCCTGCCAATACCATTTTAATGCGGGGATTTGATTGTTATAATCCTTTAATCTCTTTAGAAGAACGTTTTAAACTCAAAGGGGTTTGTATTGCAGATTATCCCATGTATCGGGGAGTGAGTCGGTTAGTAGGGATGGATGTTTTACCCCGTCCAGGGGGGATGAAAGAGCGATTTCAAGCCTTAAAATCTTGTTATGGAAAAGACTATAATTTTTATTTTCTTCATGTTAAACATTCAGATAGCCGAGGAGAAGATAAGAACTTTGAGGGCAAAGTAAATGTTTTAGAAGAAGTCGATCAACTCATGCCAATAGTGACTCGTTTAAATCCAGATGTTTTAGTCGTGACAGCCGATCATTCTACGCCTGCGGTCATGGGAAAACACAGTTGGCATCCTGTGCCAGTAATGATTAAAGCTAAAACGGCCAGAGTAGATTCGGTGACAACTTTTGATGAATATGCTTGCATGAATGGTTCTCTCGGCTTGCGTTCTGGTCTTCAATTAATGGGATTAGCTTTAGCGCATGGAGAACGACTTAAAAAGTATGGTGCTTAAACAGCTCAACGAATTTTTGCATCAAAAATAATCCGGGTCAATTAATCTCTTGACCCGGTTAATCTAATCAATGAGTTTTTTGCGCCGTCGCTTCCGCTTCCGATTAATCCAATTAATAAGTGCCTTCGCTGGCTCGTTCTGCTTGTTTTGTAATCACCCAAACGGCATGAACCGATCCGGGTAACCAACCCAGTAAGGTGAGTAAGATGTTGATAAAAAATGCAGAACTAATTCCCGTTGTGAGAAATACACCCACTGGTGGAACAATAATACCCAGTAAAATCTTTAGAAGTTTCATTTATATAATAACTGTTCTTTTGTAGGTTGATAACATACCCATTATCTCTGACTCTTCCCTTGATCACCTCTATCTGAAGAAATATTCTGATGATTGTGAGATTGTATGAAATGCAGCTTCATAGAGACATGGACTAGCTGTTATAGCAACTACATTATTTAGTGAGGAGATCGCGGATTCTCTGATCGGGGGTGTAGAGCCTGCCCCCGAGCATCCCAACCGTGAAGACGGGAACGGGGGGTGATGACGGTAAATTGAAGCTTTTTCTACCCGCACTGAATAGAATCAAGGTAAAGACTGAAGGATTAAAAATGTGAAGTTAAGCTTGAGACAGGGAAAGGGATTCTAAGCTAGAGGATGGTGGCTTGACTAACTGGGCTTGAATTTGTGCTAAAAAATCGGTTTGGTCAATCACAGGTTTTGGGATAAATCCATCGGCACCACTACGGTTTAAATAATACTCTCGATCCCAGTCACTCCCATGAGCCGTCACTAAAATAACTGGAAGATTTGCCGTTTTAGGATTGGCTTTCAACATTTGAGTAATTTTTATTCCATCAACCGCCTCACCCTTGTAGTAACTATTTGTTAAAGAAATATCCATTAAAATCAGGTCAGCTTGTTGAGAATGTGCCAGTTGGAGAACCGTCTCTACATCCTCAGTATGTTTGGCTACTAAACCCCCACGCTTGGTGAGAATCCGTTCAAATACTTTCCAGTTGATTTCATTATCTTCAACGACTAACACCGTCTTCATAAGCGATCCACCCTCCCAGTAGTAAGGTTGATACGATACCTATTTATTAGTCTGAAGGATTATGTCCAACTCGTCGATAGGGATAAGTTCAGGAGTTAGAGGGTTTAGCTTCTATTGTGGCGGAAAAAAGATAGAAAAGTTCAGGATGAACTGCAGGATTCAGTATCCACTATCCAGGAGAGAGAGATTGATGATTGAGGTTAAAGATCTCTTCCCTCCTGACTCGCGGACTCCTAACTAAGCTGTCAACTCAATTTCAGCATGAAACATGGATTCTCCTAAGATACGTTCTAAGGTAAAGCCTAAACGTTCACAGACTTTTTGCATCGCCCAGTTATCGGCTAAAATCTCGGCGGTAATGCGTTGAATCTGTTCTTGACGACCAATATGAAGCAGTTGTCGCAACAGTTCAGTTCCCAGTCCTTGACGTTGAAAGCGATCGCTAATTAATAAGGAAAACTCCGCTTCATTGCTACCATGAACATGACTCAAGCGGCCGACACCGACAATGGCTTCTTCCTGGGTTTGGGGATCTTGATAAATCACCACCAATGCCATTTCTTGATCATAATCAATAAAGCACAGGCGGGAGAGGCGTTCATGGGCAACCCGTTGACTCAGTTTCATAAAGTGAGCGTAGCGCATATAAACGCTTTCTGCCGATAAACTTTCATGAAATTTCACCGCCATCGGTTCATCTTCGGGGCGGATAGGACGAATAATCACTTCAGTGCCATTTTTCAGCGTCCAGGAGGTAACATATTGATGGGGATAAGGCCGGATCGCCGACTGGGGTAACTCATTGTCCGGGGTATCGGCATCAAATAATACAATCCGGGCATCTAAGGCGAGTAACTGTTCTTCAGAAGCCAATAACGGGTTGATCTCGATTTCTTTAATTCTGGGCTGTTCTAAGACTAAATTAGAAAAGTGAACCATTAACCGTTCTAAGGCTTTGAGATTAATAGATTTTCGCCCTCGAACCCCTTTTAAGGCTTTGTAGATTTTCGTTTGTTCCATCATCCGCCGAGCCAGGGTGGTATTCAACGGCGGCAGTCCCAACGCCCGATCTTGGTAAATTTCCACCAGTTGACCCCCTGTCCCAAACATCAGCACTGGCCCAAACTGGGGATCGATACTGCTACCAATAATTAGTTCATACCCTTCTAATTTCACCATCGGTTGCACCGTGACTCCGAGGAAATCTTCTGGTTGAACTTTGCTTTGAATGGCATGATAGGCAAGTTCCACCCCATAAGCATCGGGTAAATTCAGGTGAACCCCGCCTACATCGGTTTTGTGGGTAATGGTATGAGAATAGAGTTTTAACACCACTGGATAACCGATGTCTTCCGCCATTTGAACCGCCATCTCGGCACTGGTAGCGATGCGGGTCTCAACAATCGGGATATCATAGATGGCAAGGAGTTGCTTGGATTCAAATTCTGTTAATAAAGTCCGACCCTGGTGTAAAGCCGATTGAATAATATGTTGGGCGCGATCGCAAACTAAGCCATCATTCAAAGGCTTCATGGGCAAACTGGGAGTTTCATAAATCCCCTTCAGGTTGTAGCTGTAGCGCCACATATAACTAAAAATGCGGACTGCTGTATCGGGATATTGAAACGTTGCCACATTGCTTTGGTTAAGAATATTTGCCCCGGCTGAAACTTCCGCCCCACCCATCCAACTGGCTAAAATCGGTTTACGTTTTTTTTGTTGCAGACTAAAGCTTTTTAACTGTTCTGCGGTTTGGCTGGGATCAGTCATCGCTTGGGGGGTTAAAATCACCAGTAACCCATCACTGTTGGGATCACGAACAGCAATTTCAATCGATTTGACATAGCGTTCAGGATCGGCATCCCCTAAAATATCGATTGGGTTGTTGTGACTCCATTGTGGTGGCAAGATTTGATTCAAACTTTCAATAGTTTCTGAGGAGAGTTCAGCCAATTCCCCCCCTTCTGAAATTAAGGTATCCGTGGTTAATACGCCTGGGCCGCCCGCGTTGGTCAGAATCGTCAGTCGAGGGCCTTTTGGACGCGGTTGTTTGGAGAGTAATTCTGATAAATAAAAGAGATGGGCAATGTGATCGACTCGCAACACCCCACAGCGTCGGAAAGCGGCATCGAGGACATCATCCCGCCCCGTTAGCGCCCCTGTATGAGACGCAGCCGCCTGGGCCGCCTCTTCGGTACGTCCGGCTTTAATCACGATAATCGGCTTGGTTAAAGCCACTTCTCGCGCCGCTGAGAGGAAAGACCGGGCATCGCCAATAGACTCCATATAAATGACAATGCTTTGGGTGCGGGGATCATCGCCGAGATAATAAATTAAGTCTCCCCAGCCGACATCTACCATCGAACCAATGGAGACAAAGGCACTAAACCCGACATTTTCTCGAAAACTCCAATCTAATATGGAGGTACATAATGCCCCACTTTGGCTAATAAAGCCGACGTTTCCGGGTTTTGCCATGGCGCTGGCGAAAGTGGCGTTGAGTCCGGTGAGGGGGTTCATTACCCCTAAACAGTTGGGGCCAACAATTCGCATTTTCCCTTGACGGGCAATTTTGAGAATTTGCTGTTCCAGTTCAATCCCTTTGGGGCCAATTTCTTTGAAGCCAGCCGAGAGAATAATGGCCCCTTTGACTCCGGCGTTGACACAGTCTTGAACCACGGCGGGAACGGTAGCAGCAGGCGTGGCAATGACTGCTAAATCAACGGGTTCAGGCACTTCACTGACTGTTGGATAAGCTTTGATCCCCAGAACGTTGCTGCGTTTGGGGTTGACGGGAAAAATGGTTCCCCCAAAAGGACTACTCATCAGATTCCATAACAAGGTTCGCCCCACACTGTTGGGTTTTTCAGTCGCCCCAATGACAGCGACGGTTTGGGGGGCAAAAATCGCGTTGAGGGGTTGATACTCGTAGCGCAGGACATCATGAGCGGGGTCAGGGGTTGGAATTACACTAGCTTGCATCACCTGCTCCTTTGTGTTTAATAAAACTTCAGGCCCATTTCAGGGTGAGTCGTGAGTTTACAGGGGTTCATTTTCTATGATAAAGACGAATCCAGAGGCGGCTGAGGATTCTCAGATTCTTTCAAGATTTGCTGGAGTTTGTCGATCAATGAAAGGAATTAAACGGTTTAATTCCTCTTCCAGAAACCCTCAAAAATGTATTCTTGTGGACAATCCGTTTCTAGTCCACCTTAACTGAAGGTTAACTCAAACGAACTGGATTTTTCAAGATGATTCAAGTTAAATTTACGTCATCTTTAACCCAAAAAGATTTGATCCCAGGGAAAGATTTAAGCTTTTATATTATGAGATTTCAACACAGTTAGATGGGAAGAGGAATGTAACGATGAATACTATTTCTACAAGGGTTATGATCTATTGAAAGGGGGGCTGGATTGCCGGATTGTTTAACAATGCATATAAGCTTAGATATAGTTAAACTTAAAAACATCGTTTAAACATACAAATAAACAATCATCACAAATAATTGATAGAATAATTATGAGATCAATTTTTCACCATAAATGAATATTATCTGTTGCCAATTTGGCTTGACAGAATTGTAAGGATTTCGCTAAACTCCAAAATGACAATTAAATATTTTGCTAATTTCATCTCTCAAGACTCTATATATACTATTTGAAAAACTGATTCAATTCAGGAAATTAAAGGATAGTAAATGCAGTCCAATAGAGAGATTTATATGACAGGTTGTATTTAAAAATACAAGTGGATCGCTATCGCTAAATCTGAAAAATATCAGCCTTTTGGCAGATTCATCTTTTATTTTCAGCGGTTACAAAATTGATAATAATCAAGGCATTTGTATCTAATAATGAATCAAGCATGAAATACTAAACTGGGGTGAAGTGGGGTTCAAACCAATAGAAAAACCTAGGGTTTGTGCCTTATGAAAATTGCATTAGTCCATGACTATCTAACTCAAAGAGGAGGGGCAGAACGGGTTTTTGAGTTACTCTGTCGTTACTTTCCGCAAGCAGATGTTTACACATCCCTGTACGAACCCGAAACCACTGTTGATTTAGGCGATCGCGCTGTTTATACAACGGCATTACAAAAAATTCCGGGTGCAGCCAGTAACTTTCGTTTATTAGCCCCTTTTTATTACCGGGCTTTTCGGGATCTGAATTTACAAAATTACGACTTAATTCTCAGCAGCAGTACTAGCTTTGCTAAGGCAGTCCGTAAGCATCCAAAAGCAAAACATATTTGTTTTTGTCACAATATTACTCGGTTTCTTTGGGATACTCAAACCTACCTGGAAAAGTTCCCTAAGTATCGTGCGTTTTATCCGTTCCTAGAACAAGTGTTTAAAGCCATGCGGGAAGCCGATAAAAAGTATGCTCAAGAACCGGATCTTTATATTGCCAATTCCACAGAAGTCGCCCGTCGAATTTGGGAGAAATATCGCAAACAAGCCACCGTGGTTAATTATCCAGTGGATATGAGTCAGTTTCAGTTTTCCCAGCAAAAAGACAATTATTGCTTAGTAGCTGCTCGATTTTTAGGATACAAACGAATAGATATTACCATTAAAGCCTTTAATGCTTTGGGATGGCCGTTAAAAATTATCGGAGATGGCCCCGAAGCTGAGAAATTAAAGTCAATTGCCGCCGACAATATTCAATTCCTGGGATATGTTGAGGACACTCAACGGGCCGAACTCATGGCAAAAGCAAGATTTGTCATCGTTTCTGCGTTAGAAGATTATGGCTTAGTTCCGGTTGAGGCTAACGCTAGCGGTACCCCTGTCATTGCTTACGGCGCAGGGGGTGTGTTGGATACTCAAATTCCAGGTGAAACAGGATTGTTTTTTGCAGAACAAACTTCTGAGTCTCTACAGAAAGCCTTATTAGAAGCAGCCAACATCCAGTGGCATCCGGCTGCCATTCGAGATCACGCCGTCAAAAACTTCTCAGTTGAGGTGTTTTTCCGCAAAGTGATTCCTCTCTTGCAACAAGTTGCAGGGGAAGACATTCAGTGGTGTGAAACCCAAAAAATAGTTGCCTAATTAAACCATGATGACATCGGATCTATCCCATCAGGAGTTGGACTCAGACCTAGGTTATGGCAAACTGTTTGCCATTTTGTTACGGCGGCGACTGTGGTGGCTGACCCTATTGATCGCAGCGGCGGCAGGGGCTGTGGTGATTACGCTGAAAACTGAACCCACTTACGAAAGTCGGATGCAACTCCTGGTGGAACCAAACTATCCCGCCCGACAACCCCTCAGTTTAGATGGAGAACCTCAAACCCAAACTTCTGAAGAAGATTATGCCACTCAGTTGGCATTAATGCGAAGTTCTCAATTTACGGAAAAAGCGGCGGCATTGTTACGGCCGACTTATCCTTTCATTGAGGCAACCGAGATTGAGGGTAATCTAAATCTCAATCAACTCGAAGAAGGGGATACCCAAACCCGAATTTTTCAGGCTGTTTATATCGATACTGACCCCCAAAAAACCCAAGATGTGTTACACGCTTTGCAAAGAGTCTATCAGGACTATAACTTAGAACAGGACAAACAACGATTAGAACAGGGGTTAGGGTTTATTAACCAAGGATTGCCAAATGCCCAAGAGAAACTCTTGGAAGCGGAAGGATCGTTAAAACAGTTTCGAGAAAATCAAAACTTAATTGATCCGCAGCAACAGGCTGAAATTGTTGCTGAACAACTCAATACCATTAAAAAAGAACGTTTCACCCTAGACACCCAAATTCAAACCGTTCAAGCCCGTTATAACGCCCTGGAGAGACAATTATCCCTCTCCCCCAATGAAGCCCTGGTTGCTGCCCGTTTAAGTGAGTCATCCCGCTATCAAGAATTACTCAATCAACTCCAAACAACGGAATTAGCGATCGCTGGGCAACGTACCATTTTTACTGATGCCGATCCCGATGTTAGGTTACTCCTGGAACAACGACAAAGTCAACTGGCATTACTCCAGCAAGAAATTACACGGGTATTAGGGGGAATACCAGGGCAACTGCAAGTCACTCCAGAAGAACTATTGAAACAGGGACAACTCAGTCAGTTAGATCTGAGTTTAGCCCGTCAGTTAACGGAAACCCAAACCGAACTGTTAACCCTGCAAAGTCAACAACAAGGCCTAGCAGCAACAGAAGCTTCCCTAGAAGCGCAGTTACGACAGTTTCCTAGTTTAATTGCCCAATATAACCAATTGCAGCCCGAAGTTGAAATTCAACGGCAAACCATTGAACAATTGTTGCAAAAACGGCAAGAACTGAGTCTCGAGATTGTCCGGGGTGGGTTTAATTGGCAAGTGGTGGAACCGCCGTTACTCGGTGAACAAATTGCCCCCAGTTTAAAGAAAAATCTGGCGTTGGGAATGGTGGTGGGGATGTTTTTAGGCGGTATCGCTGCCTTTGCCAGGGAGGCTATGGATCAAAAAGTTCATACTGTTGAGGATTTACAACCGTCTAACAAACTGCCAATGTTAGGTAATTTGCCCCTATTTCCTCAACCGAAAATTCGTTCTTTTCGTCTCAACCCAAAATCTCCCCCTGATGCCATATTACAAGCCTTGTCATGGTTGCCCTTGCGGGAATCTTTAGATTTAACCCATAAAAATATCCATCTGGCAGCCTCTGCCTCATTGCTGAAGTCGGTGTTAATCACCTCAGCCTTACCGAGGGAAGGAAAATCCTTATTATCCCTGGGTTTGGCCTTAAGTGGGGCGCGGTTACATCAACGGGTATTGTTGATTGATGCCAACTTCCGTCACCCTAACCTGCATCAGCTTCTGCATTTACCCAATGATGCTGGACTGTCAACGGTGTTATCAGGGGAAACCCTGTCTCCGCTTCTTGAAAAGTTTGGCGGGACGGAAGCCGACACCGCCAACTTTCCGCTGGTTCATTCTCTCTCAATTTTAGGGTCAGATTTAGATGTGTTAACGACAGGTTCTCAACTGAATGACCCGGTTAAGTTGCTAAGTTCACAACGTTGGCGAGAATTGATGACTCGGCTTGAACAACAATATGACTGGATTTTAGTCGATGCTGCCCCCATTTTAGGAACTGTAGATGTGTTGCAAACGGCATCGGCTTGTCAAGGCATTGTGATTGTTAGCCGCTTAGAACAGATTACTCAAACGGAACTTTCTCAAGCGTTGGGAATGTTGAGTCGGTTGAATGTACTCGGAGTTGTTGCCAATGGCGGGGATGGCAAACCTACCCGGACTGTTAAACAACAAGATTTTCAGCGCAACGGTTTGCCCCCTGGTCAGAAAAAGCAACTCTTGGAGGTACGTCATTATGGCAGAAATTGAAATTGTCGTTTGTTGTTAGTTATTGGTCATTAGTGATTGGAGACAGTCAAATAACGAACAACGAATAACCAAGGACAAATAACAAATAGGAGTATTTTGCATCATGTTCGTCTTCAAGCCTAAACTGACAACCGTTGATTCACTCAGTTTAGAATTTCCCACAATTATTCATGAATCTAAAGAACAATTGTTCCCATCATCAGGTTGTCAAATTCAATGTCGGCAGCGGAAATTATGGGTCAGTCCTGTTTCTAAGCACAAAGCATTTACTCTTTCAACTGGGGTAGGGACGGCTTGGCTGCAATGGTGCTTGCACTATCCCCCATTAAAAGCGATTTGTTTAGATTTTAAACTTGGAGAACAAGCATTAAAACAATGGGCAAATTGGAGTCAAATTGCAAGTAAGCCCTGTTTTCTACGACTGCCCAAAATGTCTCAAATTCCCCAAAAACAAAAGCCTTGGCAGTGGGGCTGTAAACGGTTCTTGGATTGGATAGTCGCTGTCATTTTATTAACCCTTATTTCACCCTTGATGCTGGTATTAATGGTGTTGATTTCAATAGAATCTCCAGGGCCAATTTTCTTTAAACAATGGCGGGTGGGATATCGCGGTCAACTGTTTCAGATTATTAAATTTCGCAGCATGAGGATGAATGCTGAACAACACCATCACCAGGTGATGGGAAATCAAGCCGGGTTACATAAACATCAAACTGACCCCCGTGTCACAGCTTTAGGGCGTTGGCTACGGAAATATAGCCTGGATGAATTGCCCCAGTTAATCAATGTATTGCGGGGGGAAATGAGTTTAGTTGGGCCGCGTCCTTGGGCATTATACGATGCATTACGCATTGATGCAGATAGCCTAAAACGGTTAAATGCATTGCCCGGAATTACAGGGGCTTGGCAAGTAGAAGATCGGTCTCATCTGTTGGATTTAGCAGCCGTTAATCAGCGGGATTTGCAATATCTACAGGATTGGTCATTGCAACAGGATTTATCGATTCTCTGGCGAACGATTCCAAAAGTTATATCGGGTTCCGGTGCCTATTAAGTTGTTATTCAAGGCGAGTCACATTTATGTTAATTAAAACACCTCAGTTGATCCGTAAATTTGTTAAAACCACACAATTTTGGCAGGATAATGCCCTGGTTTTACGAGAGTTTAAGCACTTCAAAAAAGTAGCGATATTGGCTGTAGCATTTACTTTACTAGCGGCTACCTTTGAAGGATTTGGCGTAGGATTTCTGCTGACATTTTTGCAAAGTTTAACCGAACCGAATGCTGAACCAATTAAAACCGGAGTTGAATGGTTTGATGTTTGGGTTTTAGCCAGTAATGCCTCAGCCACAAGACGACTGTATCAAATTTCAGGGCTAATTTTATTAACCACTTTAGTTCGGGTTATATTTATTTATCTGGGTCAAGTTTATACCGGAATTTCTCAAAGCCGTTTGGCTTATCAACTCCGAATTCGATTATTTGAACAACTGCAAAGTTTAAGCCTTAGCTATTTTAGTAAAACAAAATCAGGTGAATTGATTAATACATTGACGGCTGAGATTACTCAGTTAATGCAAGCCTTTGATGTCGTGTCATTTTTGCTAATTCGCTTTTCAACTCTTCTAGTGTATGTCATCGCCATGGTTTTACTCTCCTGGCAATTGACGCTGATTTCAGTGTTACTATTCAGTTTATTGTCAGCAGCCATTGCTAGTTTAATTAAACAAGTCCGAGAAATTAGTTTTATTCGTACCAAAGCCAGAGGAGAATATACATCTGCCGCTTTAGAATTTATTAATGGAATTCGTACTGTTCAGGCTTTTGCAGCTCAGGATTTTGAACGTCAAAAATTTTATGAAAGTAGTGATAAAATATTACAGTCAGAAGTTAAATATTCTAAGTTAAGTGCTTTAATTGAACCTTTGACAGAAAGCGTAGCGACAACCATTTTAGTTGGAATGTTAGTGGTTGCTTTTGCAACTTTAATTCCCACTGGACAACTTCAGATTGCCTCGTTATTAACATTTTTGTTTATCCTATTTCGGATGATGCCACTTGTTCGTCAATTGAATGGCGCTAGAGCTAGACTCAGTAACTTTCAAGGTTCAATTAATAATATCAATGAATTACTCAGAACAGACAACAAAACTTATTTATTGACAGGCACAAAACCATTTTCCGGCTTAAGGTATAAAATTGAATTTCAATCGGTTGATTTCGGCTATGATTCTGAACGCTCAGTTTTACAAGATATTAACCTGACCTTTGAACAAGGAAAAACGACAGCATTAGTGGGGGCTTCAGGGGCTGGAAAATCAACATTAGTTGATCTAATTCCTCGTTTTTACGAGCCGACTCATGGGCGAATTTTAATAGATGGAATCGATCTTAAAACATTCGATATTCATTCACTGCGTCGCCAAATTGCTGTCGTCAGTCAAGACACATTTATTTTCAACAATTCTGTGCAAAATAATATTGCTTATGCTATGATAAATTCAGTTAGTAAAGACGAGATTATTGAAGCAGCTCGTCAAGCAAATGCCCTGGAATTTATTCAGGAGTTACCCCAAGGATTTAATACACAATTAGGTGATCGAGGCATTCGATTATCCGGCGGTCAGCGTCAACGACTTGCCATCGCTCGTGCCCTCTTAAGAGACCCAGAAATCTTAATTTTAGATGAAGCAACAAGTGCTTTAGATTCAGTCTCTGAGCGGTTAATTCAAGAGTCTTTAGAAAAGCTTTCTGTCGGTCGAACAGTCATTGTGATCGCCCATCGTTTATCCACTATTATTGGAGCCGATAAAGTAGTGGTCTTAGAGCAAGGAAAAGTTGTTGAGGAGGGCACTTACCAAGAGTTACTAAAAAACAAAGGTAAGCTTTGGAAATATCATCAAATTCAGCATAACTTAAATCAAACAAAAATGACCCTGTAAATTTAACATTGTAGTCAAAATAAATAAATTCATTTTATTTTATGAGGAAAAATGGTCAAAAGTCAGAACAATTCAGAACTTATAGGATCGCCAAAAACTCAGGGAATTCTCTACTATGCTATAGGAAAAAATTGGATTCAAGAAGCATTACAATCTGTTCAGAGTGTTAAAGCAGTGATGCCAGATATAAAAACTGCCATTGTATCAGATAGAGCATTGCCTCAAGAACTCTTTAATATTCAAATTAAAGCACCTTGTGATGTCGGTGTGAAACAGTTAAAAATGTGGACTCTAGGTCAAACACCATTTGAAAAAACCTTGTACCTTGATACAGATACCTATGTTACTGATAGTCTTTGGGAAATATTTGAGATGTTAAATCAATTTGAGATAGCCTTGGCTATTACTCCTTACTGGAAAATTGATTTATGTAAAAATGGAGGAAAACTTAAGGATAAAGAAGTGCCAGTATGCTTTCCTAAGTTTAATACAGGTGTCATTGCATTTCAAAAAAATTCAAAAATAAATTGCTTTTTTTCTAACTGGGCAGAACTTCATAAAGTTTGGGGAGAAGGTCAAGATCAAGCCCCTTTTCGGAATGTACTTTATCATAGTGATATTCGTTTTGGTGTATTATCACCTGCCTACAACTATCGCTTACCTTATCCAAATGGGATTTGGGGTAGTGTCAAAATTTTTCATAGTCACGATCCTAATTTACCTAGTCTTTCTGAAACCATCAATCGTTCTGAAAGTTGGCGTATTACATCACCTCTAAAATTTAAAAATAGTACTATTTTCTATGGTCAGCATGAATTTAAAATAAAAATAAAGCAGAAAATTAATAGGTTACGAAATATGATAAAAGATCGCTAAATATAATTAACTTATGGAGAAAATATAAAAAAATGTTAGATGCTAAAATTCCTAGTTTTTCAATTGTTTTTGAAACTGAAAATCTTGCCAGTGTTGAACTGGATAATATCTATCGAAGTTTGAGTTCTCTTGCAGCTCAGGAAATTTCTCCAAGTCTAGCCAATGAGTTTCTAATCATTGATAGCGGTAATGCTCCACGAGAGGTCATTCAAGAGCTTTGTGATAAATATCATTGGATTACGGTTAAACAAAAATTGGGAATTAGTTATTATGATGCTAAATTAATTGGCGCTCAGCTCACAACAGGTGAAATTGTAGTTTATTGTGACTCAGACTGTGTCTATGAACCCCAATGGTTAACTTGTATTCTCACAACATTTTATCAAAATTATGAGATTAATATTGTGGCAGGAGAAACCAGTACACCGATCAGAAATATCTATGAACTTGCAATTGCTTTACACTATTTTTTTCCAAGATTCTCTCAAAAAAAATCTCCCTATTGTGCCCAGCACTATTTTTTAAATGCTGTTGCTTTTCGCCGAAAATTTTTATTGCAAAATCCCATTCCAACTGATTTACCTCTCTATCGAGGAAACTGTCTATTACACGTTTATTACCATTGTCAGCTTAACGGTGAAACACTTTTGAAACATCCCCAAGCTAGAGCAATTCATGAACCACCTACTCCATCTTTTATCTTTTGGCGCTACTTGCTGAAAGGAAGAGACAGAGTTTTAAAAAATAAAATGAAATCTCAATTAAAAAAGGGTATTAATCTCATGGATTCTTCTCAACTTTCAGCCAGCATTCATCTAACATGGAATCAAAAAATATATATGCTTGCTCAAACTTTCATAAAGATACAACCTTTTCATTTTAAACAAATTCGTAGTGTTTTATCACAAAATTCACACTATCTCCTACTTTTTCCGTTGACAACGTTTATTATACTGTGGTTTGAGCTACTTTATACTGTTGGAAGTATAATTACCTGCTTTATACCGAATCTTTTACTTAAACTTTATGAAGAGAAAGAAATGCTTAAATAAAATTAAATATAATCAAATTTTATGAGGTAAATATAAATCAAATGAATCACAAAAAAGAATCAAAACCTCTTGTCAGTGTTCTGATCAACAACTATAACTATAGTCATTTTTTAAATGATGCTATTGATAGTGTTTTAAATCAAACGTATTCTACAATCGAATTAATAGTTGTTGATGACGGTTCAACAGATAATTCTAAAGATATTATGATGAGTTATGCCAACAAAATCATTCCTATTTTTAAGAAAAATGAGGGTCAAGGCTCAGCACTTAATGCAGCTTGGAAAGCTTCTCAAGGTGAGATTATTTGTTTTTTAGACTCTGATGATACCTTTTATCCTCAAAAAGTTGAAGAATGTGTAAATCTAATCTTAGAGCAACAAGCAATTCATTTACCAATCATTATTTCCCATCATTTAGATATTATTGATAAACAGGGTACTTATCTCGGTAATCAAAAGAAAAATAAATTGCAAAAGTATATGAATTATTCTAACTTTTATGAATTTGCCTGTAGGTATAAATGTGTTCCTTTTGCAACTTGTCCTACCAGTGGAAATGTAGTGACTAGAGCACTAGCTAAACGTATTTTTCCAATTCCAGAATGTGGTGTAAGAACCTCAGCCGATGATTTTATTGTGAGAACAGCACTCTTACTGGGAAAAGCCTATGATTTAAATAAAAGTTTAGGTCAATATCGAATTCATGGTCAAAATAATTGGTCTAATGGCTTAATAAAATCTCATTCTAAAGAATTTTTACTATTGCAAGAAAACTTTTTGAATACGAAACTAAAAGAAAACAATATGAAACCTGTGATCTCATATCTTCAATCTATGGAAGCGGCTCAGTATTATAAGGTTTATGGCTCAAAAAGTGACTATATAAAATTGGGTTTTAGAGTTTTTTTTAGTCAACCTGATTTAACTAGCTTTTATTTTCTTCAGCAAACAATAAAAGTTACTATCAAAAATAAAATTAAGCAGTTTTTAGGAATAAAAAAACCATCTTTATAAGATATAACAAACCAAAAACTTCTAGGTTTAAAGTTTTTTTTAAAACTAAAAGGTTCTAACAATGAATATAGCAAGACTTCATTCCATCAAATCAGATATCGATATTTCAGTTATTATTCCAACATACAATCGAATATTTATGCTAAAAGAAGCACTTCAAAGTGTTTTAGCTCAAGATTTTAAAGGAACTGTAGAAATGATTGTTGTTGATGATAACTCTTCAGATGATACTGTTAAAACTATTGCTCAGACTTATCCTGAAGTACGACTCATCTATTTATCACAGAATCAGGGAGCGTATGTAGCTCGAAATCAAGCCTTACAAATAGCAAAAGGTCAATACATTGCTTTTTTAGACTCTGATGATATTTGGAAAAAAAATTATTTATCTTCTCAGATTTTAGCCTTAGAAACCTATAAAAAGAATATTAGTGTTAGTGCTTTAATTCTATGGTACACTCAAACCAACGAAAAGATTATAGCATTACAAAAACCGGATTTAGAACGATTTATTTCCCCATTTCATCAGTTGCTTGTTCGCTCTAGTTTTATTCATAGTCCTTCTTCAATTATGTTGAAGCGAGAGGTCTTTGAAAGAGTTGGTTTATTTGATGAATCTTTTAGGATAGGTGCTGATCGAGAATTTTATACTCGCTGCTACATTCATGGATATCAACCCATCTTTACGGAGCAACCTTTGGTATTAGTCCGAAAACATAATCAAGGTCAACTGACAGATTTTAATCTTAGTAAAATTGAACTGAGAAAACAATCAAGACTGACCTACCTAGAACGCCTTTCTCCCTTAATAGTACAGCAAAATTTGAAACTGTTATCAATGGATCGTCTTTATGCAGAAATTTATTCGACATCGGCACGAGAATTTTATAGAGAGAAGTATTATTTCCACTGGATCAAATCCTGGATAGAAGTCGCAAAATATATGTCTATTCAATATGCTGTGTTAAATATACTACGTGATCTTTTTAGATTTACGAAACCTTATTTACTTCCATCAGTTTTGAATTTTATTAAAAAACTATTCTTATCCAATTCTTTGTCCACATAATATCTTGATTCATCATTTTTTAACCTGACTTAGGAGACTCATTAAAAATGCGATTATCTACTTGTATTACAGTTCGGAATGCGCCAGAAAGATTAGACACTTGCTTAAAAGCGATTTGGCAGTCCACTGTTAAACCCTACGCAGCAATTGTTTCTGATGATTCATCTGATCCAAAAATGCAGAAAAAACATCGTCAAATTGTTGAAAAATATCCAGGAACCCGATATGTTTTAGGGCCTCAGCGAGGAGTCAATGCTAATCGAAACTGTGCTGTTAAAGCCATTGATGATACAGATCTTATTGCTTTTGTCGATGATGACATTTGGCTAGATACAGATTTTATTGCTAATGCTTTAAAAAAATACAGTCAATTGTCCTCAGAACAACAACAAAAGACTTTTTTAACAGGAGTAAGCTACACAGAGTCCGGTCGTGAAAAAAGCTTGCCTACAAAGCTTTCTTTTCGAGGATACTATCATCAAACAACTAGAAATCCAGAGTGTGTACATATTCATGCCGCAGTTTTTCCCCATTCATTTTTTAATAAAGTACAGTGGGAAGAAGAAATATTCTTTGGTCAAGGAGATGCCATTTTGTGTTTACGAGCTTTAAAGCTGGGGTATCAGATTATTTTCTGTAAAGAACTGAGAGCTTTAGATACTCGTCCTCGTTTTGAAGGAGAGAAAAATACTTTAGACGATCTTCAGTTTGGTAAACTCACAGATTATGATATTCATCAAATCGCAGCACGGCTTTATATCGGTGTGAAGCGTTATAAAGATTTATTTCCAAATCCTTTAAAATTACTGGCTTTTCTCAGTATTTATTTTCCCCATACAACACAATACTTAGTCCGGAAAAATGCTCTGAAAGCTTGGCCAGATATTATTCAGCGTTCTCGGTTTTTGGAGTTATGGTAGTTGAGTTTTGTTATTAGATTGTTAAAAAATAGTACATATAGCAAAGGTAAAAATTCTCATGAAAGTCACTGTTATTGTTCCTACCTATCGTCGTCCTAGAGACTTAGCGAATTGCCTAGAAGGCTTGAAAAATCAGGTCAGACTGGCTGATGAAATTATTGTCACGGTTCGCGATATCGATACCCAAACCTGGACTTTTTTGGAAACCTTTAACCCAGAGACTTTACCACTGAATATAATCACAGTAACTGCATCCGGAGTCATTGCCGCACTGAATATGGCTTTAGATGCTGCTCATGGAGATATTATCGCCATTACAGATGATGATGCTGTACCTCGCCCAGAATGGCTAGCGCGTATCGAAACTCACTTTTTATCTGATGACCGAATAGGTGGAGTAGGTGGACGTGATTGGATGTACGCTGGGACACAACTACAAGATGCCAGTATGCATCCAGGAAACCCCGAGACTGTGGGTCAAGTGCAGTGGTTTGGTCAAGTTATTGGTAATCATCATGTAGGAAAAGGTGAGGCTCGTGAGGTTGATGTTCTCAAGGGAGTCAATATGAGTTTTCGAGGAAAAGCAATTGGGCAAAAGCGCTTTGATACTCGAATGCGAGGTACAAGTGCTCAAATTCATTATGAAATTGAGTTTTGTTTAAGCTTAAAAAGAGCGGGCTGGAAGTTAGTTTATGATCCTAAGATTGCTGTTGATCATTATCAAGGACAACGTTTTGATGAAGATCAACGAAATCAGTTTAATGAGCTGGCGAGATTTAACATCGTCCACAATAAAACTTTAGCGGTATTAGAACATCTCTCACCCATACAGCGATTCACTTTCATGTTTTGGGCAATTTTAGTCGGAACCCGAGGTGAGCGAGGTTTAATACAGTGCTTACGATTTTTACCCAGTGAAGGGATTCTATCAGTCAAAAAATTAATAGCTTCTCTTCAAGGAAGATGGCAAGGGGTGCAAACTTGGAGACAAACTGTTCAATTAAATTCTTCTCCAGAAGCTTGAATAAAGAAAACAATAAAATTATTTAAAAATCAAGGTATAAAAACTATGATGAATAAGCTATCAGTTGTTATTTTGACAAAAAACGAAGAGCAATTTATTGAGCGATGTATACAAAGTGTTCTTTGGGCTGATGAAATAGTAGTACTTGATTCAGGTAGCACCGATAAAACTAGAGAAATTGCTACTGCACTTGGTGCAAATGTGTATGAGCAGAAATGGCTAGGATATTCAGCTCAACGAAATCAAGCTATTTCTCTTGCAAAAAATGACTGGATATTTTTTATTGACTGTGATGAAATTGTTACTCCAGAGTTGGCGAAGTCTATAAAAGAAGTAATGAAAAATTCATTGAATGAAAAAGATGGATGTTCTGTTAATCGGAGAGGAGATTTTTATGGTCTTCTGCTCCCGAATATGTCTAGAGCAAAGAACAAAAATAGCTTTATTCGTCTATTTAATAGAAAGTATAGCAACTATGATCCAACGATGAAAGTTCATGAACGAGTTGTATGCTCTGGAAAGATAATTCCCTTACAGGGTATCTTAATTCATTGGCGAGGCTACATCATGGATGAGTATATTCAGGTTTTTAATCGCTATGCATCAATGGAAGCTGAAGTGCTCAATGATCAAAATTTTCATGTTAATGGATTAACTATTTTTATCCGGCCTATTCTACGTTTTGTCTGGTGTTACTTGGTGAGAGGAGGTTGCTTGTTAGGAACAAGAGGATTAATTCATGCCATGCTAAAAGCAACAAGCGAGTATATTCGTTATGTTAAGCTATGGGAATTACAGAATAAAGTTGACTATATTGATCCACCTTATTATATTTATAATCCACAAGATTTATATTATCAAGAAGAACAAAAGTATTTTGTTGAGAAATAGTCCCTATCTTAGAGGTGATATTAATTAGTTAAAATTTTTCGTGATCATGAATAAAAAACAGCTATGGATAGTCATTTTAGGATTCGCATTCTTTTCCGGTGTTTGCATTATAGCGGGTTTAGGCAAGATACTGAATTTAGTTTTTCCAATAGCAGCATTTGGTATAGGCATATTTCTTTACTACCGATCTCCAATTCTCTATATTGGTTTTACGTGGTGGATGTGGTTTCTAACACCTTTGGTTAGAAGATTAGCAGATTATCGAAGTGGTTTCACAGATCCTAGTCCTATTTTGCTAGCACCTTACTTAATAACATTAGCTAGCTTAATTACGCTGTTAAAATATTTTCCTAAAGTTTATAACAAGCAAGGCTTTCCTTTTATTCTTTCTTTATTAGGTGTAGTATATGGTTTTTTTGTTGGACTCATTTACCGTCATCCCCTGACAGTGGGAATTGCATTACTAGAATGGTTAATACCAATAACTTTTGGCTTTCATGTATTTTTTAACTGGTCTATATATCCAGATTTTCGTAAAAAATTTGAACAAACTTTTGTTTGGGGGGTAATAGTTATGGGAGTTTATGGAATAGTACAGTATATGATTGCTCCAGAGTGGGATCGATATTGGTTATTAAGTACTGAAATGGCTAGTGCAGGAATGCCAGAGCCAATGGGAATACGAGTGTGGAGTACGATGAATTCTCCAGGATCTTTTGCAATAGTGATGATGTCTGGTTTACTATTGCTGTTTGCCAGTAGAGGAAACTTATATTTCTTTGCAGCTTTACCCGGTTATTTATCTTTTCTGCTCTCTTCCGTTCGTGCTGCTTGGGGAGGTTGGTTTATGGGTTTAATAACACTCGCTATATTTGTTAAATCTTCTGTTCAAATACGAATGATAGTAATAATCATTACAATGTTACTGCTGATATTACCTTTTGCAACTGTTGAACCATTTTCTCCAATTATCTCTGAACGTCTTGAAACTTTCTCTGACATTGAAAATGATGGTAGTGCTCAAGCTCGTCAAGAAACTTATGAAAATTTATTGGGTGAAGCCATATCTAATCTTTTCGGAACAGGAATAGGAAGTCCCAAATATGATAGTGGTATTCTTGCTATGCTATTCAGTCTAGGTTGGATAGGGACTATATTTTACATGGGAGGAATGATTATGCTTCTATATAGCTTTTTAACTGCAGGTTATCAATCAGATACATTTTTATATGTTATTCGTGCTATTCTCCTTGGAATTATTTCTCAAGTTGTTTTAGGTGCAGTAATGTTGGGAGTAGGAGGAATGATTTTGTGGGGTTTTTTAGGTTTAGGTTTAGCATCTCAGGAATATAAGAGACGTATTGAAAATCAGGGGGTGTCACTATAAATAAAAACAGCCAATCAAGAAAAAATAAACTCAGTTGTTGGACTAATTAAATTATTTATTATTAAGGAGATTGACATGAAAATTGTTAAGTTTATTTATAAAATACAATCTAATTCATTCATGAATTTTCCTCAAAAACTTAATTTTTCTTTTCGTTCATTAGTGTCTCAAGATCCAAAGTTTTGGATTCTATACCAACCCTATATATTGTGGGGACAAACCAAGCGTAAAGCTGCTGGCGATGACCCAAATGAAGGATTAATACTACCTGATACTGAGCTTGTAATTGATGGGTTTCAAGGTTCCGCCAATAGCTTTGCAACTCTAGCTTTTCTACATTGTCAAACTCAACCTGTGAAATTGTCACATCACCTTCATTCATCTGCTCAGATCATACAGGCTATTCAAAAAGATATACCTGTTTTACTAACAATTAGAGATCCTATACATACTGTACTTTCTTTGACTAGTCGCTGGCTTTATATTTCTGTCAGTCAAGGCTTGAGAAGTTATATCAATTTTTACACAAAGTTGAAGCCATATCAATATGGTTTTATTGTTAGTCCATTTGAAGAAACTACTCAACATTTAGATCAAGTTATTCATACTCTTAACATAAAATTTCAAACTAACTTTGATCCAGTGGATATAGCTTTTGTTAACTTGGAATGTAGAAAAAAGATAAGTGATTCACCAGAAAGAGCGGCTCAGCGAAAACTCTTGAAAGAACAAAAGCAAAAAGAACTTTTGACACCGCAGAATCAAACTTTAGTTTCAACAGCACAAGCTTTATATAGATACTATGAGGAATGCGCCCGAAGAAATTTTTCCAACTTTACCTAAACTAACTCAAACTATGCACCATTCAACTCATCAATCATTGTTATGTATCGGAAATGGCTGGTTTCCCACAATGCCAGGGGGCTTAAACCGCTATGTTTATGAACTCACTCACCATTTAGTAAAACAACATAATCAAGTTGAACTTTGTGGCGTTGGACTTCCAGCCATTGAGCCTGACTCTTCCATCAAACTGACTAATTTAGCAGAACCTAATAACTCTTTATTACAACGGCTTTGGCTAACTCATAAAAACTTCAAAAACCGGCAGTTAACTCAGCCAGATGCCATTAACTTGCATTTCGCTTTATATGACTTCCCACTACTTTCTAGCTTACCAAAAAATGTTCCCATTACCTTTACATTTCATGGTCCTTGGGCACTTGAAAGTAAACGAGAAGGAGCCAATAAACTGGGAATTTGGGCGAAATATTGGATAGAAAAAAGGGTGTATGAAAGGTGCGATCGCTTTATTGTATTAAGTAAGGCATTTGGAGTAATTCTCCATCAAAACTATCAGATTCCTTGGGATAAAATTAACATTATTCCAGGGGGTGTGGATACTACTCGATTTCAACCCAATTTATCTCGTCAAGCGGCACGAGAACAACTCAACTGGCCGAAAGATCGCTTGATTTTATTTACCCCGCGTCGCTTAGTTCATCGTATGGGTATAAGTCAATTAATCAATGCTGTTGCATTAATTAAACCCAAAATTCCTGAAGTTTGGCTTGCCATTGCTGGGAAAGGTTCACTAAGAGAAAGCCTTGAAAAACAAGCTGAAGAATTAGGATTAAATCATCATGTTAAATTCTTAGGTTATTTACCCGATGAACAACTTCCCATTGCTTATCAAGCAGCGGATTTAACTGTAGTTCCGAGTCAATCTTTAGAAGGATTTGGTTTAATTGTACTAGAATCTCTTGCCTGTGGTACACCAGTCATGTGTACTCCTGTTGGTGGAATGCCTGAAATTTTAACCTCTTTTTCACCTGAACTGATTACAGACTCTATTACAGAACAAGCAATTGCTGAAAAACTTGAATCTCTACTCACTGAAGCAATTAAACTACCATCAAGAACAGCCTGCTGTAACTATGCTGACACTGATTTTAACTGGTTTAAAATTGCTCATAAAGTTCAAGAAGTATTACTAAAATAAGATGAATTTTAAGATGAATTGAGATAAACCATTTTTCATGATGCAACTAATTCAAAAAGTAAAAAGACAATTGCTCTTTCATCGAGATCGGCTGAGTCCTTTTCAAGATTTATCTGAACAAGTTTATCAGCAATCTATTCAATATCATCATAAATATCTTCCTCAAATTTCAGATGAAGATAAAATGATGATCAATCAAATACAAAAAAATGGTATTTTTATCACCTCATTAGAAAAACTTGGGATTTTATCAACCCCGCAAATGTTAATAGATTTAAAAAAAATAATTCCTCATTTAATTAAAGATGTGCCAATTTCTAAAAAACAATACATTATTAAAGCTTCTTCAGAATTATTATTAAAATACCCAACTTTTCTTCATTGGGGAACAGAGAAAAAACTATTAAACTTGGTTGAATATTATCTCGGTCTTCCAGTTGCATATCATGGTGTTTATTTACGTCGAGATTTAGCCAATAATATACAGAGGAAAACAAGATTATGGCATCTTGATATAGAAGATCGTAAAATGTTAAAGATAATTATTTATTTACATGAAGTTTGTGAAGAAGCTGGCCCACTACAATATATTCCTAAAGGATTAACACCGTGGATCTTTCATAAGCTTAAATATAGTTATGGTAAAATTTCTGACCAAGAAATGCAAGCTATTATCTCTTCAACTGATTGGAAATCTTGTCTTGGAAAAGCAGGAACAGTTATTCTCATTGATCCAGCGAGTGTTTTTCATAGGGGAAAAGTCCCTGTTAAATCAGATCGATTTTCAATTTTCTTTGACTATACTTCTAGAATGCCGAAATATCCATATTTTTGTAAGTCTTGCTGTGGGATAAATGAATTAATCCAACTGAGTCAACCTCTCAGTAAAGAAGCAAAGAATTGTATTTTTTGGAACTTTAATCTTAAACAAAAATACTATCAAAATAATCATTTATATTAATTAAATCAGACTATGAATATTCTATTTTTAGATCAAAGTGGAAAACTGGGAGGTGCTGAACTATCTTTACTGGATTTGGCAATATTTTATCAGCAGAATGCTTTAGTTGGTTTATTTGCAGATGGTACATTTCGGCAACAACTTGAACAATATAAAATCCCTGTTGAAGTATTAACCCAAAAATCCATTAATATCAGTAAAGACAGTAATCTCATTCAAGGATTAAGTAGTAGTTTTTCACTCATCCCATTGCTTGTCAATATTATTAAACTGGCTCAGAACTATGACTTGATTTATGCTAATACTCAAAAAGCATTTGTCATGGGAGCTATTGCGAGTTTTTTGAGTCATCGTCCATTGGTTTATCATCTCCGAGATATTATTTCAGATGAGCATTTTAGTGCAGCTAATCAACGTATTATTACCACTTTAGCGAATCAATTTGCTAGCCTTGTTATTGCCAACTCTCAAGCAACTCAACGTTCATTTATTGAAGCGGGAGGCAGACCAGAATTAACAACAGTTGTATACAATGGTTTTGAAGTTAAACATTACCAATCTCATCCTTTAGGACGAAATCGCCGCCGAAAAGAACTGGGATTAGAACAACAGTTTGTGATTGGTCATTTTAGCCGCCTTTCTCCTTGGAAAGGACAGCATATATTGTTAGAAGCTTTGGCTCATTGTCCAGATAATATTACTGCAATTTTTGTAGGAGATGCGCTGTTTGGGGAACAAGAATATGTTAAACAACTACATCAAAAAGTCGCAGAATTAGGACTAGAAAAGCGGGTTAAATTTTTAGGGTTTCAATCTGACGTGGTCTCTTTCATGAATGCTTGTGATTTAATTGCTCATACCTCAACTGCGCCTGAACCTTTTGGACGAGTAATTATTGAAGCAATGCTGTGTCAACGTCCGGTTATTGCCACTGCCGCAGGAGGTGTAATAGAATTAGTTAAAGAAGGAAAAACGGGATGGCTAGTAGAACCTGGAAACGTTCAACAACTGACTGAAGCGATTATCAATTGTTGGCAAAATCCTCAGTTAGCAACTCAGGTCGCACAACAGGCACAGCAAGAGGCTTGTGAACGATTTCAACTTAACCGAATTCAGCAACAAATTGATCGGTTGCTACATCAAGTTTTATCTGAAAAGGGTTGATGAATGATCGTGTAGAGACATTCAATTGAACATCTCTACACCGGTCGCCCAGTTTTCAAGATTATTTCTAAGTCTGAATGAGATCAATACTCCGCTCAAAAATAACTTAATAAAATTTATTGAGATGATGAATTTGGGTTAAGCTGAACTTGTTTTTGTTCAATTAAACGGATACTTTCACGCACAGCCGCTTCTGCTTCTTGTTGATCGCCGGCTGCTTGGAATTGGCTTAAAGCTTGCTGAAAATGATTTAAAGCTTGATCATAGTTTCCTAATTGTTCATGAATTTCTCCTATTTTTGTAAAGGTTTGACCCAGTTGAGCTTGATTGTTCATTTCCTGATAAATCACTACAGCCTGTTGATAATTTTCTAAGGCTTCTGAATATTGCGCCTGAGAGACATACACCTTGCCCAACTGAGTTAAACCTGTGCTTAATTCTTCTTTTTCAGCAGAAGATTGAGCCAGTTTAATCGCTTTTTGATACGCTTCAATGGCTTCTTTCGGCTGTTCTAAACTTTCATAAATGGTTCCCATTAAATTATAAACGCGGGCAGCACTGGCTTGATCTTCAATCTGTTCCATCATTTGTGCTGCTTGCTGAAAATGCACCAACGCTTGATTGTCATCTGCGAGTTTTTGATAGATAAACCCCATATTACTCAACAATCTGCCCACCCCTGCAAGGTCACCAATTTGACGACGTAATGCTAAAGCTTGTTGATAAATTTCAATGGCTTGATCCGTTTTTCCGATGGTAAAATAAAGCGCCCCTAAGTTATTTAATGTTCGGCTTTGATCCCGCAAATCCCCCACTTGTTGACGGTATGTTCGGGCTTTTTGATAATAGTCTAGGGCTTGATCAACATTGCCTAAACTGGTGTAAACTGACGCTAAATTATGCAAGGATTCCCCAATACTGGCGGGATCGTTAACCGCTTGAGCCAGTTCTAAGGCTTCTTGATGTAATTTTAACGATTCATCTAATTGCTCCGTTGAACGATAAACAAAACCCATTAAATTCAGACTACGACTGGTTCCAATCTTAACAATTTTTTGCGCTTCTGCCGAACTGGGTTTTAAGTTCCGATAAATCCCTAAAGCTTGTTGCAACGTTTTCAAAGATTGGGTGTTTTCTCCTAAATTAGCATAGACTTCTCCCAGATAATTTAAGGTTTCTGCAACTGCAATTTGATCTTGACTTTTTTCTTGAGTTTCTAAAACCTGTTGAAACGTTTCTAAAGCTTCTTTAAATCGTCCTTCTCGAAATTGCATGACTCCCGTTTCAAAGGATGGTTTTGCTTTTAAAGGAGTTTCAGAAGTCTCTGGTTTTGAGTCAGACTGTGTTGGGCTATCCTCAGACTCAGTGACGGTTGGTTCGTCTTCAACATTGTTCGATGGCGTAGCGTCTTCTCCGGAGAATGGCGTGGGTTCAGAATTAGATTCTGTCTCTCCCTCAGGTTCAGCGATCTGAGGTGTTTCATCCGTAGCAGTGGGTAAAATGGGTTCTGAGTTTGATTCAGTTTCTGTCTCTGTTTCTGTTTGTGCCAGAACTGCTTCAGTTGCGAATAAACTGCCAACTGGAAGCAACATCAGTAACAGGAAGCTGAAACTCCAGGAAAAAAAACTTAATCCGGATACTAACCCTTTGGATGGTTGAATTTTAGACTGAGATCGATAGACTGAATGCTGGTTTAACATATCGCAAAAGCATTTGTAAAACAAGCTAACATTTAAACCTAAAGTTATAGCAAAAAAATCTCTATCATAGAGTATACTGCTTGAAATTTTTCATGAACTCAGCCTTGACCATGCTCACCCAGACCGTAGATACTATTCTCAATCGAGCGATCGCGGGTAATGATTTGACTCCTACAGAAGGGGTAGTCCTGCTACAGCAAACCGATCCAGCCATCTTATCTCAAATTCAACAGGTGAGTGATACCCTGCGTCATCACCAGGCTGGGGATACTGTGACTTATGTGATTAATCGCAATATTAACTTTACGAATATTTGTGAACAGCATTGTAGTTTTTGTGCGTTTCGGCGGGATCAGGGGGAAGAGGGGGCATTTTGGTTGAATACTTCTCAAATTTTGGAAAAAGCCACAGAAGCCGTTCAACGGGGGGCAACAGAGATATGTATGCAGGGGGGACTGCATCCGGGGGCAAAAATTCAGGGTGCAACTTTACCTTATTATCTCCAGTTGGTGACCACCCTGAAGCAAACGTTCCCTCAGTTGCATCTCCATGCCTTCTCACCGCAAGAAGTGCAATTTATTGCCCGCCAAGATGGTTTGAGTTATCAGGCGGTTATAGAGGCATTACGGGACGCTGGTGTCGGTTCGATGCCAGGAACGGCTGCCGAGATTTTAGATGACGCAGTACGGCGGGTGATCTGTCCTGAAAAAATTAATACCGCCACTTGGTTAGAAATTATTTCAACAGCCCATCGTTTAGGGGTTCCCACCACCAGTACCATGCTGTGTGGTCATATTGAAACCCCTCAACAACAAATTGCTCATTTGGAACAATTGCGATCGCTTCAACAAAAAGCCATTCAACAGAATTATCCGGCCCAGATCACTGAATTTATCGCTTTACCCTTTGTGGGTCAAGAAGCCCCCGCCCCCCTCCGGCGCAGAGTGGGACGAGATCAACCCGTTTTAACCGATAGTTTATTACTCACTGCCGTTGCCCGCATTTACCTGGGAAATTGGATTATTAATCATCAACCCAGTTGGGTGAAATTGGGGTTAGAAGGGGCAACCACCGCCTTGCAATGGGGCTGTAATGATATTGGTGGTACGTTGATGGAAGAGCATATTACCACCATGGCAGGGGCGCAAGGGGGAACCTGCATGGAACCAGAAACATTACAAACAGCCATTCGCCGCATTCATCGCCCTGTTCAACAACGGGATACCCTCTACCATTATTGTTAATCGTTTGTGATGTCAAAAGTTCAGATTCGGGAATTCTATTGTTGACATCAAGTTAGACCCGCCCTAGATATGTAGACTGTTGAAACATCCGTAATATTACGGATAAAATTTAGAAAGCTATCATTTATTATCAAATCTGTATTACTAGGGAACTTGAGATGAAACGCTGAAACTTTCTCTATCAAGGATTTTTGCCTAATTTGAGCGAGGTCAGTTGAGCAACCGGATTTGGTCTCAATTAAAGCTTGTTCATCTTCATGAACCCTCTAAAACGCTGAGGTAAAACCGCCAAGATGGGGAATTTTAAGGAGGAGATTTTATAGAATGTACACAGCAGATCAGCTTGAACCATTGATTGCCGGATATCGCATTATTGAACCGCTTTATAAAGGTTCTAGAATATTAGTTTATCGAGCGATTCGTCAAGACGATCAGACTAACATCTCGCGGAGTGAACATCAGCCCGTCATCCTGAAAACATTGCGAGATCAGTACCCCACCTTTCAAGAATTAGTACAATTTCGGAATCAATATACAATTGCTAAAAATTTGAATGTACCCGGCATCATTCAAACCTATCATTTAGAATCCCATGGTCATGGTTATGTGCTAGTCATGGAGGACTTTGGTGGGATATCTTTAGCACAATTTATTCAAAAATGTCCTCTCGATATTACAACATTTTTGCTGATTGCCATTCAACTGGCGGAGATTCTTCACGGACTTTATCAACACCGAGTCATTCATAAAGATATTAAACCCGCTAATATTCTAATTCATCCCCAGACCAAAAAAGTTAAACTGATTGATTTTTCGATTGCTTCTCTCTTACCCCGTGAAATCCAAGAAATCCAAAATCTTAATATTTTAGAAGGCACATTAGCTTATCTTTCTCCGGAACAAACGGGACGCATGAACCGGGGAATTGATTACCGCACTGACTTTTATGCCTTGGGTGTTACCTTATTTGAATTAATTACAGAAAAATTACCCTTTCAATCTGAGAATGCGATGGAGTTAGTTTACTCTCATTTAGCAAAAACTCCCCCTTCTGTGCAGCAAGAAAGGGAAGAAGTTCCTCAAGTCATTTCAGAGATTATCATGAAATTAATGGCAAAGAATGCTGAAGACCGCTATCAGAGTGCCTTGGGATTAAAGCAGGATCTCAAAAACTGTTTAAATCAATGGAAAGAAACGGGAAAGATCAATCATTTTGTGATTGCCAAACACGATAGTAATGACCGATTTATTATCCCCGAAAAGCTTTACGGAAGGGAAAAGGAAGTACAGGCGTTACTCGATGCTTTTGAGAGAGTCAGTGGTCACCTAGAAGTCAAAAGTCAGAAGTTAGAAGTCAGAAGTATTACCCCCATTGATGAGTCCGGGGGCTTGTATCCAGTGGCTTTTTGCTCAGGTCATTCACTAGAGAAACATAACAAAGAACATTCGCGTAGCGTGTTGCCTTGCAACGTAAGAACTTCGGACAAACAAAAAAGTGAAATGATGCTGGTTGCCGGATTTTCTGGAGTCGGAAAAACCGCTGTCATTAATGAAGTTCATAAACCCATTACTCGCCAGCAGGGATACTTTATTAAAGGAAAGTTTGATCAATTTAATCGCAATATTCCTTTCTCTGCTTTTGTCCAAGCCTTTCGGAGTTTGATGGGTCAATTATTAGGGGAATCTGATCAGCGTTTAGACTATTGGAAAGCCAAAATTTTAGAAGCGGTTGGCGTTCAAGGGCAAGTTTTAATTGATGTTATTCCGGAGCTAGAATTGATTATTGGTCAACAACCTGCCGTTCCTCAACTCTCCGGTAGTGCCGCACAAAATCGTTTTAACTTACTGTTGAGTCAGTTTGTGCATGTATTTACCACTCAAGAGCATCCTTTAGTCATTTTTCTGGATGATTTACAATGGGCAGATTCAGCATCATTGAACTTGCTGAAGTTATTAATGAATGAGTCAGAAAGCCGTTATTTATTAATATTAGGCGCTTATCGAGATAATGAGGTATTTCCGGCTCATCCGTTAATGTTAACTCTGGATGAAATCACTAAACAAAACGCCACTATTAATACGTTAACTCTAGCCCCTTTAGCCCTAGAAGATCTGAATCATTTAGTCGCCGATACGGTATTATGTTCAGCCGATATTGTCAAGCCACTCTCTCAATTAGTGCATCAAAAGACGCAAGGGAATCCATTTTTTACCACTCAGTTTTTGAAAGGATTATACGAGGAAGGCTATATTAAGTTTGATCATGATGTGGGATATTGGCAATCTGATTTAACCCAAATCCGACAATTAGCCCTCACAGATGATGTTGTAGAATTTATGGTTGAGCGCTTACGGAAACTCCCCGAAGTGACTCAAAATGTATTAAAGTTAGCCGCTTGTATTGGAAATCAGTTTGATTTAGCCACATTAGCAGTTGTCTGCGAAGAAACTCAAGAGGAAGTCGCCGTCCATTTATGGCGGGCATTACAAGAAGAATTTGTGATTCCTGAAAATCAAACCTATAAGTTTTTCCAGGGAGAACAAACCCATCAAAACAATATTCAGGATATTTCGGTTCGCTATCGATTTTTACATGATCGTGTTCAACAAGCGGCTTATTCTTTAATTCCAGAAGTACAAAAACAAGCGACTCATTATCAGATTGGAAAACTATTACTGCAACAAATTTCCCCAGAAGCCCTAGAAGAGTGTATCTTTGAACTGGTTAATCAATTAAATTACGGAACGACTTTAATTACTGAACAAAAAGAAAGAGATGAATTAGCCCAACTCAACTTAATAGCTTGCCGTAAAGCCAGGGCTGCTACTGCCTATCAAGCAGGTTGTGAATATGCCAAGATTGGGTTATCATTACTCGGAGAAAAAGCTTGGGAAAATCAATATCAAATCACCCTAGAATTTCATGAATTAGCGGCTGAATTAGCCTGGGTCTGTGCAGATTTTGAGGTAATGGAACGGTTTATTGAAACCGCGATCAAACAAGCCCGCTCTTTACTGGAAAAAGTTAAGATTTACCGCATTAAAATTCTAGCAAATGTTTCCCAACGTCAACTGAAGGAAGCTATTACAATTGCTCAAGATCTGTTGCAGCAGTTAGATATCACTTGTCCGACAACACCTACACAGGAGGATATTCAACACAGCATTGCAGAGGTTAATCAGTTGATTGGCGACAGAGACATTGAAGATTTAGTTGATCTGCCTCGGATGAGCGATCGCAAACAAATTGCCATTGTTCAGATTATTGATAGTATCCTACCCGGTACTTATCTGTATGGTTCTTCGTTATCTCATATTTTGACAGCTTTGTCCGTGAAGCTGTCGATTCAATTTGGCAATAGCGAGTTCTCAGTCGTGACTTATAGCTGCTATGGTAACATTGCTTGTAATATGCAGCAGGATGTGGAAACTGGGGTTAAATTTGGTCAGTTAGCCCTCGATCTCGTCTCCAAACTGGATGCCAAAGCGGTTAAATCTGAACTATTTAACAATTTAGGTGCTTTTATCATACACCGTAAATCTCACCTCAAAGAAACCCTACCTCTTCTGCAACAAGGATATACAATCGGATTAGAGGTAGGGAATCTAGAATTTGCCGCATATAATATCAATGTCTTTTGTTTAAATTCCTTTTTGTGTGCTCACTCCCTAGCCACTGTGGCTGAGGAGATTCGTAGCTACTGCACTGGATTGGTGCAACTGAAACAATTGGCTACAGCGAAGTTTTGCCGTATCCATTTACAATCAATCTTAAATTTGCTCAGTGTAACAGACAATCCCACTATTTTATCTGGAGAGGCTTTTCAAGAAACAGAATCTCTCCCCCAAATGCTCCAAACTCATGATGTGTATGGGTTGCATCTTTGTTACTTACAGAAACTGATACTTTGTTACCTATTTGAAGACATTGAATCGGCTCAAACTTATGCGGTCGAGACCAAAAATCACTTAATCGCTGGTGCGGGGGCAATGGGTGAACCAACATTTTATTTCTATGATTCTTTAACAGCTGCCGCTCTCAGTTTAACATCAGAAAAGACATCAGAATTCTTACAAAGAGTTGAAGAAAACCAAGAAAAATTACAGCATCAATGGGCGCGTTATGCCCCAATGAATCATCAACATAAAGTGGATTTGGTAGAAGCGGAGAAATGTCGAGTCTTAGGACAAAAAGCAGAAGCCATAGAGCTTTATGACAAAGCCATTGCTGGAGCAAAAGCTAACGAATACCTCCAAGAAGAAGCCTTAGCTAATGAACTAGCCGCTAAATTTTATCTGAATTGGGGGAAAGAGAAAATTGCTGCTAGCTATTTAGAAGAAGCTTATTACTGTTATTCTCGTTGGGGGGCCAAGGCAAAAGTTGCCCATTTAGAAAAACATTATCCCCAACTGCTTAAAGCCATTCTTCAACCCCCTCACCCAGGTATTACTTCTGAAGCAACGATTGCTCTAAATCCAGTAAAAAGTTTCACCAGCACGAGTAGTAGTCAAAGTTTATGGTTAGATTTTCCGGCTTTCTTAGAAGCTGCCCAAGCCATTTATCAAGAAATTGAATTAGAAAAATTATTAATTACCCTGATGCAAATTGCTATCACCAATGCCGGGGCGCAAAGTGCTCATTTGATCCTCTTACAAAATCAGCAGTGGTTTGTGGTAGCTCAAGCCAATCAAAATCAAACAAAAATCTCAGAAACGCCCCTTGAACAATGTTTAGAACTGCCTCAAAGTTTAATTTATTCAGTCGCAAGAACCTCAAAAACTACTGTTTTTGAAAACTTAAGTAAAGCCAGCCAATTTGCTAGCGATCGCTATATTATTGATCGCCAACCTCAATCAGTTTTATGTATGCCCATGAGTCGGCAAGGAAAATTGGTGGGAATTTTGTATTTGGAAAATAACTTAACAATTGGGGCGTTTACTCATGAGCGGGTTGAAGTCCTGAATTTGCTGATGAGTCAGGCTGCGATTTCTGTAGAAAATGCTCGTTTGTACCAACAAACCGAAAACTATTCCCACACCCTCGAAATAGAAGTTGAAAGAAAAACCCAAGTCCTCAATCAAAAAGCCCAAGATTTAGAGCAAACTTTAAAAAAACTACAACAAACTCAAGCCCAACTCATTCACACTGAAAAAATGTCATCTTTGGGTCGAATGGTTGCTGGAATTGCCCATGAAATTAATAATCCTATTGGTTTTATTAAAGGCAATTTGACTCATACAGAAAATTATCTGCAAGATTTGATGGATTTACTGAGACTGTATGAGCAAGAATATTCTCAACCCAGTCTAGCAATTCAACAAAAACGGGAGGAAATTGAACTCGATTTCTTATTTGAGGATACTGCTAAACTCATCAACTCTATGAAAGCCGGTAGCGATCGCATCAGTCAAATTACTATGAGTTTACGCAACTTTTCTCGTTTGGATGAAGCCCCCATTAAAACGGTAGACTTACACAGTGGAATTGAAAGTACCCTGTTGATTTTACAAAATCGCTTGCAAGCCCGCGATTATCAACCTGAAATCCGAGTGATTAAAAAATATGGCAATTTACCTAAGATTACCTGTAATCCTAGCCAGCTGAATCAAGTATTTTTTAATATTCTTACCAATGCAATTGATGCCATTCGAGAGCATTCTGAAGTCCCTGAAAGCCCTGAAATTCGGATTCATACTGAACTGATAGAGGGTGAGCGGTTACGCATTGCTATTGCCAATACCAATAGTACCATTCCCCCAGAAATTCAAGACCGTATTTTTGATCCCTTCTTTAGCACTAAACCCATTGGTCAAGGTACAGGTTTGGGCTTATTTGTGAGTTATTCAATTGTTCAACAGCATGGCGGCACGTTGAATGTGCGATGCCTACAGGCGGCGGCTACGCCATCGCAGCCTGAAGAAGAGACAGAATTTGAGATCATCCTGCCAATTCAAATAGCGCCATGAGACGGCAATAATTAGAGTTTGTCAGATGATGTAGCAGGGGATAACTTTTAATTATCAAATTTATCCGTTGTATTGTTAGTCAATTAAGATGTCTTCCGAGGAAGCATCATCTCGATGTTGCCAGTCAATATTTGGAATATAATTAAAGGCATGTTTGAGGGATTCTTCCCACAGTTTACGAATTTTAGCCAGGTAAGAATCTCCTAGACGCAAACGCAGACGATGTTGGATTTCAAAACTATCTTTTTCATACATCATTAAATCAATGGGAGGGCCGACTGAAATATTAGACTTCATGGTAGAATCAATCGAAAGTAAAGCACATTTTGCCGCACTTTCGAGGGGAGTATTACAAGTCAGCGTTCGGTCTAAAATCGGTTTACCATACTTGGTTTCACCAATTTGCAAAAAAGGAGTATCTTGAGTGGCATGAATAAAGTTACCTTGACTATAAATTAAGAATAAAGCCGGTTCATGTCCCCGGATTTGTCCCCCTAAAATCAGACTACATTGAGCATCAATTCCATCTTTTTGTAACTCTTGTTCATCAATATTTTTGATTCTTCGTAACTTTTCTCCAATGTAACGAGCCACTTCATACATTGAAGGTAGCGTATACAGATTAATCTCTTCTTGAACTTTTAGATCTTTTTCAATTTCAGTAATGACACTTTGAGTCACAGACAAATTGCCTGCGGTACAAAGTAAAATGACTCGTTCTCCAGGGTTAGAAAACTCGAACAGTTTCCGATAGGTTGAAATGTAGTCAACACCTGCATTTGTTCGGGAATCAGCAGCCATTACCAGACCATAATCTGTGATGATACCAAGGCAGTAAGTCATAGAGCAAATCTTCTGGCTATATTTACTTAAATAGGGCCGACTTTGCATCATTCCCGAGCAGGAACTCTACAGTTGCGGTCATATCTAGGGCAGTCTTCAAGAATTAGTATTCTTTGATACGATACATTATTATAACCATTCTTTAGCTAATCAGGATGAGCGGTTGTTCGAGATTTATTAAGTGTTGATCGAGTGATTATTTATCAGTTTCAATTATTAATAAACATTTCGATCTTATACCTAACACCTACTCCTGTAGGGGCACATGGCAAGGCGCCCCTCCCTGACTTGCAGACTCTCCCCATCTCCTAAACGGCTTTATTCAGGATTTTCAGGATTTTCAGGTGTTTCTGTCGCTTCGGGTGCAGGAGTCGTTTCGACAGGATTAAGTTCTCCATCGACTTGGCGTTGAATTTGATCCTTATAATTAGCCGGAGCCAGTTCAATTGCCTGAGCAAACAAGGGTTCTGCTTCTTCCCCATTGCCTTGCTGTTTTAAGATCATCGCCTTCGCTAAAACGGGACGAAAATCCGTCTCATCACGCTTGCTCGCCTCCTCATAAATAGCGATCGCCTCGTTATAGCGTTCTTGTTGAGCATAAACCTGTCCCAGAATCAACTGAACGGACACTTCATCAATAGTACCGGGCTGAGCCTGATTCAACTCAGGTGCAGCTTTCAGGGTATCTTCAAGTAATCCAATAGCTGCCTGAGGCTGCTGTTGTTCTAACAATAAACTCACCCATCCCTGCAACGCCTGAATTTGACCCGGTTTTTTCTCAACGATAGAACGATAGGTTTGAGCAGCCGCTTCAGAATCCCCGGCATACTGCTGAGATTGAGCCAAGAGGATGCCATACTCCGTCATCTCTGGATTGAGGCGAGAAAGGGTCTGTAACGGCTCAATCAGGGTATTGACCTCTGCTTCCCCTAAACTAATTAATTCAAGCTGAGCCTGTAGAAATCCCTGTAGAGCGGTTTGATTTTCCGGTTCGCGCTGCAAGACTAACTCATAGCCTCGCGCTTGCGCTTTTAAATCGTTAATTTTCTGGGTTTGAGTCGATTGTTCAGACACGGGAGTAGAGGGTTGACGGGTTTGATTGTCTCCGAGAATGCCCCCAATAATTGGCCCCATGGAAAATCCCACAAAAGCCACCAAAGACAAAATCAGCACCACACCAATAAACCCACGACGCTTGTCTACCATAAAACTTAAGCCTCCAAAATTGATCACAATGTTTGAGTCAACCGCAGTATCACCGTTCGGCGATCTCCCCACAAAATCCATTGTCAAAGCCACTTTGACCCAGAACGTTTTTTGTTTTTCTCACCGAACCCTCAAAATGTGCCCCTCAACTTCTGTTTCAGTACAAACCCAGAATCTGAGTTGAGATTCAACCGCTTCTGCCTTGCAGCTAATATAGTAGCAGAACCCTATTGGCAATCCGTCCCCGTTTTCTATGATTTCACAGGAAACAACAGACTGAATTCAACCGACTTTTATCAAAAGCTTTCGGATTCATCGATTTGAAACTTGGATTCAGTAAAATAGGCAGAGCAACCACTGCTCAAAATCGGTTAAGTTAAAAAATTTGACCGAATCAACTGAGAATCCATAAATCATGGCTCGCTGGTTCAGTAGAATGAGAGTTTCTCTCACACTGTACACCGAAGCGGGGAACGATTGCCAATCCATAATCCCGATGTTGATGAATTCTAGTTGTCAATAGAAAACATCAACCCTGATTTGTTTTTCGGGTGAGGGTTACATACTATTTTCAGTTGATTATTTCAGTTCCCACATGGGATGTGTCTCCGCTGCTAAGAGGTTCTATGAGTCCTTCATCAAACTACCCCTCCCAAACTTCCAGTTCTGCTGCATCTCAACCCACTCCATCCCGCGAGAATCCGGTTGAGTTCCCTCAAGAGGCTCCAGTTGATTCTCGTCCACCTGAGGCAAATGCGTCATTGGATGAGACCCCAGAAACTGTTGAGCCATCAGAAAAGACGATTTCAGAGTCTACAGAGTCCTGCTCTACTGCCGAAGCCAAAACAGAGGCTCAAGATGCGCTGGATGAGCCAGATGCTCGCCTGCTGCAACACCCAATTCCACCCCCGAGTGAACCCCGCCAATACAGGGCTATTGGCTTAGTTCGAGGCCGTTATCAAGCTTCCGAAGAACAGTTCACCCAAGGCACACTGTATACGCCAGACGGAATTGAAATTGATGCCGTTTTGTTAGGTCGTGTCATGAGTTTGGTCAAAAAACATATTGACCTGAATGAAGAACATCTCTGGGTGGTTTATCCTCGGACTCGACAGGAAGAGGAAAATCTACATGTCCAGATTGTTGGGGTTTGGGAACCAGAAACCCTAAAATCGTCTGAAGCCTCGGATAGCTCAGATTCAGAAGCCTCTGAGGAAGAACAATCCCAGCCTCAGGTTTCATCCGATTTAGCCCTGGCTGAAATTGAACATGGCTATTTTTCCGTCCGGGGAGAAGTGGTTTATCAATCCCAGGATGATGACAAATACGTGATTATCAAAATCCGTCAATCTTCCCGCAAAGATAGCGATAAACCGAAGTTTTTTAAGTTAAAACTCAACGGTTTAGCAGGTTTGCGGGCAGTGGGTCATTTTTGGGATTTGCACGTTCGTCTGGATGAGAATGCCCTCAAAATTGAGGAAAGTCATGATATTGGCTCTATTCCGGTTAAGCGCTGGAAGAAACCGTTTGAACGTAACAGTAGATTTTCTTCGCCCGGTAAGGGCAATTACTCTGGGGCTAGATCTCGGGATCATGGGGGTTACAAACCTCGATCCCATTCGGCTCCTCCAACGGAAAGTTCTGCACCCAAGCCAAAACCCAAAATCCAGAAAAATCGTTCAGAATCCTCCTAAATCTCGGGGTAAAAAGGCTCTGTTCATCGGAATCGGAGCCACGGGTTCGCTGAGGGTAAAAAGTCCTGCTTCAATCCACTGTTTTAACTCCTCAGCGACTTGACGAGAACGAGAGATACTGGCGAGGGGAGCGGTTCGGACTGATTTACCCTCAATCAAAATTTGACCTTGTTTAAGTTGAGCATAACTGACTAAACCAAAGGTGGGGCGGACTCGCCGAGGAATTGAAAAATCCATCACAGGAGCCACAATATCTTTGTCTTGGACGCTACAGCCCACAATCACTTCTTCTGTGAGCACGGGCAGGGCAACCCCCACCCCTAACATTAACGAGGGGCCATAATGTTTGAAATAGCATGCCCTCACCCAGTAAGGATTCATCGTTTTTGCATCGCCAATTAAAGCCAGAGTCGCCGCAGGGCCGATGGGAGTTTGGTTCGCTAGACGTTTTTGCAACGGGAAATGCTGGGTTCCTTCCCAAGTAATATAACCAATGCCACCCCCAAAAAAGATACGAGTGCCAATCCCAATCCAGTTTAACTCCGGATCATTAAACAACGGCGAGATCGCCCCAGGATTGGCATAAACAGCGTTACCTAAATTGGGTTGCAACGGGCCAAGGTAAGTAAATAATGGGCGATCGCCACCATTGACTCCGACAATAAAATTTTGGTAGAGATTACGGGGGTTAAATAAGTAAAATTGATTAATGCTGTCTTGAGTAATGGTGGTTTCTAGGGAACTACGGGGATAGCAATCATTCACCCCCCCCACGGCTCGTAAATGAACCGATTTCCCTGCAATTAAATCTTCGATCACATGAGCGCCGCCTCGCTCTCGCCCCTCTTCATTCTCTTCTGCCACTTGAGAGGCTCCCAGATACAAATCCACTGCACCAAACCCAGAATAGGCAGGCACGCCATTTAACCAACAGTTCCGAATATTGATGGGGGGATCAGTATGTCCTAAGTTGAGGATGGCTCCAGAAGATTCCATTGGCTCAAATGTGCCTGTTGTCACCACATCCACTGCTTTCGCAATTTGACTGATGGAAGTATCAGTCACCCTGGCTTTGACTTGTTCAACAGTCCACACCACCGCTGATTGATCGCGGATTTTCTGATTAATTTCGGCAATTGTTCTCATGGGTGTAGGAAGTAGGGTGTAGGAAGTAGGGGGTGGGGTGTGGACAGTCGGGGAAAGGGAGACTGGGAGAAAAACATTCTGCCTATTGCCGTAAGCGTAGCCCTGCGCTTGGAAGTATGCCTATTCCCCTCGAATGCTCGGGAGCAGGCTTGTTCCCTCAAATGACAAATAACGGATGACTAACAACAAATAAGGAAAAAATGTCTCTACGACCACAGAAATTAAATCGTTTCGATGCGGGGAGAACCTTCAGTATCAACCCATGCAATTTGCTGAATACGACGACGACGAGCCAGATCCCGAACGGTTTCCGGATCACTAGTATTTAATTCAATTTCGACTCGAAGTAAATGATTAGACTCTCGCAAGGTTTGAGCATAGGAAAAGGCGGCGGCAGCCGCTTGATCGGTTTGCGGGACAACCAACCAGTCACTGGCTGGAGTTTGTTTGGGGAGTTGGCTGGTCTGCAATAAAACGTGATGTAAATCCTCAATATTGACCGCAAAACCAATACCCGCTTCGGTTTTGCCTTGAGGGTGATACAGTCCTAATAACTGATCGTAACGTCCCCCTTTTCCTAATATCCGAGAACCTGAATCATTACTACTAACCGCTGTAAACACAATCCCCGTATAATAATCAAAAGTCTGAATTAAACTGAGATCGAGGACAATCCCTGGCTCAGTCGTTTGAGTCAAAGCCGCTTCAGGATGAACAGACCAATATTGTCGCAATAAATCCATTAAAGATTTAAGATGGTTAACAATTTTTTGTTGTTGCTCATCTAATGCTAACTGGGCTACTTTTGCCAGCACATCTTCTGGTTTTCCCCGTAAATCAAACAAGAATAACGCTAGTTCTTTGAGTTCATTCGATAGGGGAAGTTGTTCCAAACTAATGCGATCTAAATGGGCGATCGCGCGTCGGACTAATTCCCGTTGTTCGGCTGGAAATGAGGATAATAAAGAGCGAGTTAAACCCGCTTCTCCAACGATCAAATGACAGTCTGTTAACCCTAAAGTTTGTAAGCATTCTAACAACAACAAGAGGATTTCACTGTCGGCCAATAAACCGTCTGCCCCCAGTAATTCTATCCCCGCTTGATAAAATTCCAGTTGAGCACCATAAGCAGTCGTGTGTTGTTTGCGGAAAATATTACCGTTGTAATATAACCGTTGCGGCCAGCCTTGACTATCCAGCATACGGGTGACGGTTGCCCGGGCAATAGAAGCTGTAAATTCTGGGCGTAACCCTAAACCCACTTCATCACTGTCTTGCAGTTGAATCACCGTTGAAGGTTGAACTGCCCCTCCTGCGGTGAGGGTATCTAAGCGTTCTAGGGTTGAAGTAATAATGCGATGATAACCCCAACGATGAAACACCTGTTGCAAACGGCGTTCGATCCAGATCTTTTGGTTAACATCGAGGGGCAGTAAGTCTCTTGCTCCCAATGGGGGTTGATAAACCATATTTTAATTAGTTCGTGGTTGGTTATTGGTTATTGGTCATTAGTTATCTGTTATTTGTCATTTGAGACAATAGGCAATCTTGCAAGAGTGCAAGAGGGAAAGTGACTATCCTATTCCGACACCTCTACCCCCAAATATTGACTTAAATACAAACGACTAATGACCAAAGACAAATAACAAATGACAATTTACTACTACTTCTTCTTACCCCCAAACAGTCCTCCAAACAAGCCTCCACTCGATTTTTGTTTGCTTTTATTCTTGGCTGCGGTGGCTGTGACCTGATCAAATAGCTTTTTAGCTTCCAGGGCTTGGGGTTGTTTCGGATCAAGCTGTAATGCCCGTTTAATGTGAGGCGCTGCCAATTTGGGTTGATTTTGTTTGAGATACACTAACCCCAGCAACCCATGACAACGGCTATTGCTGGGTTCTCGCTTCACCGCATCTTTGAGTTCTAAAATGGCTTTAGCATAGTTGCGGGTTTCCATCAACTGTTCAGCGCGATGACAGGCTTGCTCAACAAAGGATTCTTTCTTCGGTATCGGAGGAGGGGTCGGGGGGGCAGCAGTTGTAGCTTGGGGAGGAGGGGTCGGGACTGGAGAAGGAGAAGCTGGGGTGGCAGCCGGCACTGCCACCGTTCCTGTCTGTCCTTTTCTTAACAGATAAGCTAAATTGAGTTCGCTAATTTGCCCTGTAATGGTTAACGCATTTTGAGGATTTTCATATTGCTGTTTTGCCAGATCAGCCAGCAGAGTTTCATAAGTTTGTTGATAATTCCCGGCTTTGAGTAATTCTTGAGCTGGTTGACTGGTTAATTTTAACTGAGATTGTTGTTTGACGGCGCGATCGCCAATGGTTTTCAAGAGTAAGGTATATTCCTTGCGTTCATTTTCCTTGGAAAATTGATTATACGCTGGGCTAAGTAACTTAGCGAGTAACTGCTTGGCGAGTTCTTTATCTTCAGGGGTATTAAAGGGACAAGTATCAGGGTGAAGCTGACGGGCAAGCCGCAGATAACGTTTACGAATGGTACTAAACTCAGCGTTGAGGGGAACCCCAATAATGGCGTGATTGTCTGTAAAATCGAGCTGAAATAACCCCTGTTTAATGTCAAACATAGTATCTTGTCTTCCTTGATCAAAAGATCCGTTTATCTAAGCGTTCATTTGGGAGATCGCTCTGATTTTTTGAGTCGTTTCAAACGACTTTGTTCAAATTTGATTTTCTTTATTCTACTCTTTTCCATTTAGTTCATCGGCTGTGGCACTGATGCAGTTTACCCCCAAGAAGACAAGGGCGGCGTATTCAACAATGCATCACTCAAAGACGGGTGTAAAACCCCGTTGGTGGCTAAAATTCGGCCGGATTTGATATCAAATGGGCTACCATCATAAGCCGTGACGGTGCCGCCTGCTTCCTGGACTAAAACCGTCCCGGCTGCCATATCCCAGGGAGATAGTCCCCGTTCCCAGTAACCATCAAAGCGTCCACAGGCAACATAAGCTAAATCAAGTGCCGCTGAACCACTACGACGTACCCCTTGCGTCAGATGGGTTAAATGGCAGAATTCAGCATAATTATTATCTGAAGTTTCTCGCCGATCATAAGCAAAACCCGTGACTAATAAACTATTGGATAAATTCTCAGTTTGAGACACGTTGATGGGTTGGTGGTTGCAGGTTGCCCCTAAACCTGTTGCTGCTTGAAATAGTTCTTGACGGGACGGATCAAGTACCACGCCCACTTGAGGCACACCATCAATTAACAATCCAACAGAAACGGAGGAACAAGGAAATTGATGGGCATAATTGGTGGTGCCATCGAGGGGATCAATTGCCCATAAATAACGACTATTCCCATCTCCCAGTTCCCCAGATTCTTCTGCTAAGATACCGTGATCGGGAACATGACGTTTGAGGACTTCTAAAATCACTATTTCGGAGGCTTTATCCGCTTCTGTCACTAAGTCTCCGACTCGTCTTTTTTGTTGAATTTGTTTAAGATTCCCCCAATAAGACTGTAGTACAGCCCCTCCGGCTTCAGCGGCGAGGGTAGCAATATCCAGGAACGTTTGCAAATCAGTATTCATAGGAATTAATTTTGACGGCGAAACTCATGGGGGGTCAGTCGCAACGGTTGTTGCGGGTTCCAAATGCCTCGTTCCATTAAACGGGCTTCCAGTTGAGCGTGTTCAAGTGTTTGACTATATTTAGTGTTGGGTAACTGTTCCTCAGCTAGGACATACCCTTCCTCAACCAATTGCTGATTGAGAAGAACACCTTCTAGCCACACATAGGCTAACACGCGATTGTAGCGATCGCGCGATTCACTGCCTAATTCTAATAACACATCTTGCCCTTGAGTTAACTGTCTTAATCGTTCCCGTGCAGCTCGTCCCCAGGGACTTTGATTTAAGTCAGGGGCGGCAATTCCGATCAACCGAACTTGCTGCATCGTTGGGGTAGGAGTCGTTGGATCTAGATATTCTAGGGTTTGTCCACTCACAACCCGTTCAACGCGAATACGGCTACCTTCAGGGTTTTGGGAGGCTGAACAACTCACTATCGTTAAGCCGAATATCAACACAAGTAAGAGGGTTCGTAAAGTCGTCATTGGTCATTGGTTATTCGTTATTCGTTCATTTGTCCTTAGAGGGAGTAGGGTGTGGAATGTAAGGAAATATGGCGTTCACCAGCGGCAACTGACGTAACCCATAAGGTTACCTTTAGCATCAGGGAATATAGGGAACAGCAGAGCATAGGATTAATGTTAAGTATTGAGTATAGACTGAGTTGCATCAATTATAAATCCCTACTTTTGACTGCGGATTCCTCACGTCCTATTCCCTTCCATAAAGGGAATAAACATAAAATTCCTGCAACGATTAAACTGAGAATAATAGATAAGCGATCGCCTTGTTCCAAGGCTTTTTTTCCCGTTACTCCTAAGCTTGTGTAAGCCAGTGTACCAGGAATGATGCCTAAAAATGTACCCATGATGTAGGGTTTATAACCAATGGGGGTTAATCCTAATAAAAAGTTAGAGAGATTAAAAGGAAAAACTGGGGCTAAACGCACAAAGAGAACAAACTTTAAAGGCATTTGAGTAGCAGCGCGATTAAATCGGATTAAAGCTGGATGATGACCCAGTGTTTTTTGTACCCAATTTCTCAAACAAGAACGGGTTAATCCAAAAGCAGCAATTCCCCCTAAGGTTGCGCCGATCACAGACCAAAAAGTTCCCCAAAATATGCCAAAAAATACACCACCTGCCACGGTAATGGGAATCGCTGGAATGCCAAAAATGGTTAAAGTAAAATACAGGATTAAAAAGCCAATAACTGCCCTATTTCCCCACTGTTCCATCTCCTCAACAATTGTCGTCGGATTCATGTCTAACTTTTTCGATATCCCATAAATTAATCCCAAGATTATCATTAACAATAAAATCAATCCTAGGCGGCGTAGTTTTAGGCGATCAAACAATTTAATTAACATGAATCCAATTTTGATAAATTTATTGTTGGATCATCAAGCTCATCTAATCCCATTCAAAAAATAAATATAAATGAACTTTAAAGCCTTCTTCTTAAACTATTGATTGATTCAAGTTCACTCCTCTTCAATTTTTTGATTTAAGGCTTGTTTGGCAATTTTAGTCACATATAGTGTCACTCCAACTGTAGCAATCAAACCCACACCATAAAGAATCCATTCTGCTGTGGTACGATCCCTACCATCATCTGCTCCCAGTGTGGCTAATTCACCAGCTAAAGAACCCAGATAAACATACATAACGGTTCCTGGCATCATGCCGATCCAAGAGGCTAAAACATAGTCTTTAAAAGGGACATTTGTGAGTCCAAAAGAATAGTTTAAAAGATTAAAAGGAAAGATAGGAGATAATCGAGTTAACCCCACAATTTTCCACCCTTCTTTGGCAACCGCTTCATCAATTGCCTTAAATTTTTCATTTCCTGCAATTTGCTGGGATACCCAACCTCTAGCAAAATATCGCCCTATTAAAAAAGCACAAGCTGCCCCGACTGTCGATGCAATTGATACCCAAACTGAACCGCCGATAACACCATATAAAGCCCCGGCTCCCAAGGTTAATAAAGAACCCGGAATAAACAGAACAGTTGCTAGAATATAAATTACAATAAACGCAGCAATTCCTAAATCACCTAAGCTTTTAATCCAGTCTAATGTATTAATTAGTAGCTGTTGTATTCCCAAGATTTTTCCTCCAATAATTAAGGCGGCTACTCCCAATGCTAAAAAAATAAGTTTAACTGTTTTAGACATTGATTTTTTTTGAGATATAGTAGATGGTTTATTCATAATTATCACTAACTAAAATAAAAAAATTAAACTAAAGACCCTCCACAACTGGAACCTGATCCAGCCGTACACCCATAACAATAGGCAGCAGTTTTAACTGTTTGAATGACATTTAAATCATTCATGTTCAGTAATTTTTTAACAGTTAATGTTTCTCCATTGGGAAGTCTAGCGGGTAAATTTTCCATCTGGTTAAAATCACAATCATAAACATTTCCTAAACAATCAATCGAGAGTTCATTCCGGCACATTAAATGTTCAACAGTTGTAGCATTATAATTTTCTTCTAAAAACCGAAGATAACTTTGATTTAATTGGCGATGCTCAAGCTGAAATTTCGTTCTTCCAATTGGCAAATTTGTAATCGTTAGTAATTGATTAAATACTAAATCAAACTGTTGTTTGAGATGAACTTTATAAGCTTGCTCTAGATCTTGCTGTTGTGGAGTTAATGAAAAATTTTCTGAAGTAGGAATGGCTGGATTATAAACTAAATCTAAAACCAACTGAGGATCGCGACCATATCCTAGCTTATTGAGGATTTTAATCGCTTTAATTGAGTCTTTATAAACCCCTTTTCCGCGCATTTTATCAACATTTTCTTCCAAATAGCACGGCAAAGAAGCAACAATCCGAACCTGGTTTTTAGCGCAATATTCAGGAATGTTATCAAATTTTTCTACAAAATAAATGCTTAAATTAGAACGAACAATAACTTCTTTATTTTGTGATCGCGCTGCTTCCACAAGGGGTTTAAATCCATAATTCATCTCGGGTGCGCCCCCAGTTAAATCAACGGTTTGAATTTGAGGAAAGCGATGAATGAGTTCAATTAATTGTTGACAAACTTCTGCTGATAGTTCTTCGGTTCGATTTGGCCCTGCTTCCACATGACAGTGAGTACAAGTCAGGTTACATCGTTTTCCTAGATTAATTTGTAATACAGTAATAGGTTGTTTTGTTAAGGTCGAACCCAGCTTAGTTTCAAAAGGTGTGATCGTTGTCTGTATCATTTTCTTCGGGTTATCCCTCGTACAACAAATAGAGAAATTGTAGCAATAAAATTCATCCGGCTTCATCCTTTAAAAGGGGAATCACAGAACCAATCTCTTTAACCAATGGTTAAAGCAGACAGAGTCGAACTCATGGAGAATTCACCGAAATCTCTACTTTTCTTCGATGTTTCTATTCAAAGTGAATAACCTTAATTTCCCCTGAGAAATACCTGAAGTGTTGATAATTTCATGGGTTACAATGCATACCACTATTTTGGCAGATTGGCAATAAAATCTTCAACATAATATTTAACTCTGCCTGTCCAATGTTTCAAGTGATCACCTATACCCACTCAAAAGTTTGAGGGGTTGCTTGTTTGGGTATCGTATGGGTATCATTAAGGGGTACATCGATGCACTCTGTTGTACCCTTGAACCTTGAAGGCTAAATATAATAAGGCTTCCACCCTATCGGGATGACAGGATTTGAACCTGCGACATCCTGCTCCCAAAGCAGGCGCGCTACCAAGCTGCGCTACATCCCGGATCTTACTTCTATAATTTTACCCTAATTTATGCAATTTAGGTAAAAAATACAAAATTAATTGAGCCAAAAGTGAGTAGGGAGTAACGCAAGCAGTCAATGATTGAGGGTGATTGCTGCGGATTGTCCACTTCCGCATCAACCTATAGCTGGCGAAGGTTTCCCATTTCTACTTGTGTTTGGTCACCTGGCAGCGAGCATAATTGTACCTCCTAGTTACAAAAACTACTCTCATCTGGCCTAAATAAGCTAGTCTGGATACCAGAACATTCCTTTAATTCCCTCTGGGTCGGGTACAAAACCCAAATTTCGGTAAAAATCCACAACCTGAGGGTCTGCAAATAAGGTAATGTTGCTGATATCATCGCTACGGAGTTTTTTAATGATAAATTTCATCAAAGCCTTGCCTAAACCTTTACTCTGGAAATCGGGATGGACAACCACGTCCCAGAGTGTAGCATTAAAGGCATGATCGGAAGTGGCTCTTGCAAACCCGATCAGTCGTCGCTGGCTGCCTCGCATTTGCCACATGGAAACGACAAGAAAGCTATATTGAATGGCTTTTTTGACCTTTCTTAAAGGCCGACGAGACCAGCCGACGGCGTTACAGAGTTCTTCCAGTTCATAGAGATCAATATCGCGCTCTGTGCTGAAAAAGACTCGACCACTGCTGATCGGCTTCCGGGCTGCCGGGGAAGTAGAATCATTTCCCTCGGGGGTATATCCCTCGTATTCCTCCATCATTTGGGAGCTAGGAGTCGAATCTGAACTGCTAAACAAGTTTTTCCAGAAACCCATGCAGGCGTGGTAATGATAGTAAACATGAATGATCGTATTAGATAGTATATCTCCCGTATCCTCCCCGCAATTATGGCTCCGGGCTTAAAAACATCCACCTTAGAACTGTTAAAGCGCTTCAACCGAGCGTTTCCTCAATTTTATGAGCAATTTGTCAGTAGTGAAATTCAGTTACAAAATCTTAAACTGGCTTATCAAATTTACCGCACTCGACAGGCGGTGATTGAAGTCAAACCTGAAGGCAGTCGCAGTGCCCTGCATTTTGCTTACCGCAACCAGTCCTTCTTACTGAGTGACATTTTTGGGGTATTGGCTGCTTATGGACTCACGATTCATAGCTTGAGTCTATACGGACAAATCTATCCCCCTATGTTGGTGTTTATCAAGTTGGTGGTATCCCGTGGGGGCAAAGCCCTGACAGAGAAGACTTCTGAAAATGTCTGTCGTGCCATCACAGAAGCCCTAGCAGGGCACTTTGAAGTAGAAGAGATGTTGGCAGTCGAATTTAACCTGGATGCTGGCTTAGAGGACGTAGCAACTGAGTTTTACGTCGATCCTGTGTTTCACCTGCCTGCCTTGTTAATTGAGGCCGATAACCAACCCGGGTTATTCTATAAAGTCATGTATGCCATTTGGCAAGAAGACTTACTCGTGGTTAATGCTAACCTTCTGGTCTGGCGGGGACGAACCCGGTTAATTCTCTATCTTCTTGGCCCAAACGAAAGTTTAATCCCAGATTATCTCGGCCAGAAAATTGCTGAGGGCATGCGACAACGACTCATGGGAGAGAGGTATTAGACGTTATTTGTTTTTGGTCATTAGTCATTAGTCATTCGTTCTTGGATTTCAAAAAGAAAACTTTCTTCTATTAGCATTGATAGAAGGAAACAAATCACCAATAATGGTCGCGTAGCCTGTTGCTACTATAACGTAACAATAAATGACGTATAGCCAAGCGCAGGCAATAGCGCTACTCACGTAACAACGAATGACTAACAACAAATAACCAATAACTTCTTTTAAATTTCCGCATAAGCGCGTTCAACTAAACGACGGGCTAGGGTTTGAATACCGGTATGGGTGTAATAATTGGTTGTCATATCCAGGAAAGCAGCCACATAATCTAATTTATCGTTGCTAATATCCACAAAACTTTGGAGATTTTTCACCACTTTTTCTGGGGTTAAACCGCGTTGTTCAACAAAATTACTCATCCAACCCTGCACAGACTCAAAGCTTTCTTGAACAAATCCCAATTTAGCAGCTGGGTTACCACCGGGAATTAAATCATTAATACGTTTAAACCCTTCATTTTTTTGTAATTCGGAGGGACTTAAATTAGAAATAGTACTGCCCACTGCTATCAGAAAATCAGGCCCTAAGGGAATTAATCCATCCAAACAAACTAAAGCTGCCATTCGCATTAAAGCTTCATTGCCATAATTGGCTAATGCGCCTAAAAATTCCCCAATACTATCACCCGGAATCCCATTAATTTGACAAAAGGCAACTAATTCAACCACAACTTTTAAGGATAAATCAATGGCTTGGGCTTTATTCGCTTTAGGGGTTAATTTATTCAGAAAACTGAGAAAGCTAACATTTTCACTGATTTTATTTGCCAGAGCTGCTGTACCCAGAGCGGTTCCGGCATTGTCAATATTTTGGTATAACCATAGGGCACGTTGATAGCCCTCAGACTGATCATTATAGAGCCATAAAGCCCGTTCACTAATATCTTGAATTAATGCCGGATCATCTTCTCCAGTCACTGTCCGAACGGTATTTTCAAACCCGACTAAATTATTCCATGTTCCGGGAACCGCGAAATCTAAACCTCTTAACACCATAATAGTGGGGCCGCTAGTTGGCAGATCATCCACTAATTCAATAATCGATTTGCTCACAAGAATGCTCCTGAAAAAATTACAAATTGACCTAACTCCATCCATTTTTAATGAGGAATTGCTACCGTATTATCCCTCAGTTCAATGGATTAACGGAAAACCCTTTGAAGACCTAATTTAAACGCGCTAAACCAGTGAGGTTAAACTGCTGTAGCCATTTTTCTCGATCACTGGGTGTAAATGAATCCGAATTGGATTTGACTTTCACCTGATAGCGATCGCCCACTAAAATGGCTGTGGTATTCTTCCCTTGAGTCACAGCGGGATAACCTGCGATGGTTTTACTGCTCTCATTAAATTTCTGAGCGGCACTGGGATTATTGGCAATATCATTAATTGAGAGTAAAGCCATGTCTGTCTCTCCCTGAGATAACTGTGCCTGAGCAAATCCGGTTTTTTCCTGGCGAAATGTGACTTTATAGTCTCCCTGACTTTTTGGGAAAAACTTGTTAAAGGCTCCCCCAGAGACGGGTGTGGTGGCAACCGGTTGAGACACTTGTTCAACCGATTGTTGTCCGCCAGGGGGAGCAGAGGTAGTTCCGGCACATCCTGAGAGCAACAGAAATAGCGCTAGAACACTCGCAACGAATATTTTTGGTAATTTTTTAATCAGCATGAATTCTATACCGTTATTCGGAAAATTAGCAACATTGATTAAATTGTGACTTCTGTCTATCTGATTGTAATACGATTCAATGGATTTGCTGCCAGACGCTGCAAACAGACTATGCATTCCGTCGAGATGCTGGATCCAGCCTGCAAAAAACCTGACGATAAGGGCGATCGCCAATAGGTCGTTTGACATCCTCCCCCGGTTGAAACGCGGGGGAAGCCCAAATTGTAAGATTTGGGCTTCCTCTTTCTCTTAGTTCGAGCTGACTGAAAGCATAGGTTAAAGTTTTAAAGGGATTTGATCAGCTACCTGAAGCTGAATCATCACCTGTAACCGCATTAATGTAGAGTTTCATGATGAACCCTCGTCGCTTGTATCACAGTACACTGACTTTTTTTAAACTGAAAATCATTAGACAGGTTTTATTCACTAGTATCAGTGTATTCATGATTACGTTATTGGTGGCATTGTTAAGTCAGGTGATGATGCTGCCGACAGCCGCCCAAAAACCAGTTGATTTGTTTTTTGTTTTAGGAGGCAGCATTCGCCGCGAAATTTATGTTTCCCAACTGGCAAAACAGTTTCCTCAAACTCGAATTTTGATTTCAACGGGTTCTGATGATCCTTGTATTTTTAAGTTGTTTGAACGTATTCAAGCACCCATGGAACAGGTGTGGTTAGAAAAATGTGCTGATTCTACGTTTGGTAATTTCTTCTTTAGTTTACCCCTTTTAAAACGATGGCAAATTCATCACGTGAAGTTAATTACTTCAGGGAGTCATTTACCCCGTGCCCAATGGATGGCTCAAATGTTGCTGGGTGCTCATGGTATCTGGGTGGAAATCGATATAGTAGAAGAAGCAGGTATTCCAGGAAATCAAGAATCTCTGTTTAAAACAGTCCTAGATCTGACTCGTACTTTAGTGTGGACACTCGCCAGTCAGGGGTTAAACCCCTCTTGTCAAAAAATTGTTTCTTTAGAGAAGATAGATTTGATGGAGTGGTGTCGTGAAGGATTTAGTTGTGAACGTCAAGGGAATGTTGATCCGCAGCAAATCTGTGAAGCGCTACATCAGTAATTATTGCCTGTTTTGCCCTCTTGCTCTTGTGCCTTTTTCTAGACTCTGTCTTCTCCCTGATCGGCTTTGAGACAATGCTCTGGGCTTTGCTTCTAAGTTGATTGCTGCTCCTATCAAACAGTATAAATATTTATTTGACCTTTCAGGAATTAGACTTAATAATTTATTAATCTTTTTGCTGTTAAAACCCTCAATATCTCAAGTTTTTAGACAAACTAAATTTCTGATTTGTTCCCGCTTTTTGGATCTAAATCGTTCAATAAAGCGGACATTATAAGAAGCAATATAGACCCTTTACTTTCTGTTACAAAAAGACTGTGTCAGTTTGTCATGTTTTGCTGACATTGCTGTTCACAATTGTCACAACACAAGCCATAGACCTTTATATTTTCTAGAACGATTTAATAGACTAGAAGCTAGATTTAATCGTTGATAGAGTTACATAACTCTAAATGGTCTTTTTAAAGGAACTATATAAAGATTTGGTAAAACCTGCCCTAAACTGGCACGCACTTACACCATTCTGCCAAAGTGCGTGTATACACTGAGAAGTATCAGGCAAAACAATACGAGTAATGTGTGTACCAGACACAGTACTCGCATGACGGATCATAATCCACTCCAGTACCATGACAAACTCAGATCTTCAGGTCAGGGAGCAACTCAGCGGTTGGAAGCGTGAAGACTCTACTTCAGTGCTGCCTTCGTTGGAAAAGTTACTGAATCAAGCAAAGGTGGATCAGACCTTTGTATCAACCCTCAAATCCGCTTTAGAAGTCAAGGAGTATGTACTGGGAGAAGACCTCTTCTCCTTTACCACACCAATTATAACACCCAGCATATCAAATTGGCCAGAAAATTTTGTTCAATCTGAACAAAATCCAGATTATCTCTATTTAATCTGCCAAGGACGAGTGCGCGTGCTAGGATATGACCCCACTCAACGGCGCTCTGTTTCAGTACTTGTGCTAGAAGCGGGAGACATCTGTGGGGCTGACAGCCATTGGTTAGGAGACAATCTCTTGCCTTACCGCATGGTTGCTGCCAGTGAGGGTATTGTCGCTCGGATTTCCTGGTCTCAATTGCAATCTTGTCAACAAGAGCAACCGGCTCTGCAAGACTATCTCTTGAATCAGGCATTACAGCGACAACAGTTGATTTTCTTCAAAACCCTCACAGATCTCAAGCGGTGCACCAGCTATCAATTGCGAGAGTGTTTAACCGATTTAATTGAGCATCAGATTAAAGCCGGAACCAAACTGACAACGGCAACTCCTTCTGATACAGGCCGATTTTGGTTATATCAGGGAGAAATTCAGGGCAAAGAACAGCCCCCCGAAATCGGAGACAGTTGGGGATATCCGGACAAACTCCCGAAAGGATGGGTGGCTCACACGCCCCTCAAGGTTTATCAACTGCCTCCGGAAACCTGGGAAATGTTGTCTGGGCAAATCAAGTCTCCAGCCCCTGTCAAACACTCCAACGTGGTTCCCCTCCGGACTGCCATTCAGGCTGCTAAAGATCCCCGTACCCCTTCTCAATCCAAGGATTCCACCCCATCCTCCGCTAAATCTAAGGCTGAATCCCCCATTACCTTTGCCAAACCCACGACAGGTCGGCGCTTAAAAGGTGTATGGCGGCGCTATCCCTTCATCGAGCAGCAAAGTTCCTCCGACTGCGGCGCTGCCTGCTTAGGGATGATCAGCCAATATTGGGGTAAATTCTTCAGTATTAATCACCTGCGGAATATTGCCAGTGTCGGCCGTTCTGGGTCTTCTTTAAAAAGTTTAAGTAAAGCAGCCGAAGACTTAGGGTATCAAGCCCGACCAATACGAGCCAGTTTTAACCGCATCGAAAATCACAAACATCCTTGGATTGCCCACTGGCAAGGGAATCACTATATTGTAGTTTACCGGATTCGGGGTAAAAAAGTCTTAGTGGCTGACCCGGCTTTGGGAAAACGGGAAATCTCTCGGCAAGAATTTATTGAAGGCTGGACAGGGTATGCCCTACTACTCGATCCGACGGCTCGTTTATACACGACCCCTGACGATAAACGCTCTCTGGGGCGGTTTATCCCCATCCTCTGGCCTTATCGCTTTTTAGGACTGCAAATTATCCTCGTCTCCATTCTGATTCAACTGTTTGGTCTGGTTTCTCCTTTATTCACTCAAATTATCCTCGACCAAATTGTTGTCAGCCGTAACCAAACCACCCTGAATGTCTTTGTGATTGGGGCGTTGCTGTTCGGGATTTGGGGCATGATTTTAGGCTCAGTGCGAAAGTACCTGCTGAGTTATCTGTCTAACCGATTAGACTTAACCATGATCAGCGCCTTTATTAACCATGCCGTTAATTTGCCACTGAACTTCTTTGAATCTCGGCGGGTGGGGGATATCATCACTCGGGTGCAAGAAAACCAAAAAATCCAACGGTTTTTAATCGGGAATGTGATGCTGTCCTGGTTAAACTTTGTCACCGGGTTCATCTACCTGGGGTTGATGCTCTACTATAATGCGCGGCTCACCTTTTTAGTCTTGGGATTAATTCCCCCGATTATCATCATGACCTTGGCAGCCACGCCATTATTGCGGAAGTTATCCCGCGAACGGTTTAGTGCAGCAGCCGATCAAAACTCCTCCTTGGTCGAAATGATGACTGGGATCAGTACTTTGAAAGCGTCTGCGGCCGAACCCGAATTGCGGTGGCGCTGGGAAGACTTACTGACTCATCAGTTAAATGTTCGCTTTAAAGGTCAAAAACTCTCCATTAACCTCGGTATCCTCAACGGCTTAGTTAACTCCATTGGCGGTACAGCGTTAATGTGGTACGGTGCAACATTAGTGCTGAATAATGAACTTTCCATTGGTCAGTATGTGGCATTTAATATGATGAAAGGTCATATTATCAGCCCGGTGGTTGCCCTAGCCGGAATCTGGGATGAACTGCAAGAAGTGTTGATTTCCGTAGAACGGTTAAATGATGTATTTGAAACCGAACTCGAAGAAAAGCCGGATCAACCTCTGTTGGTGATGCCCAGAATTAAAGGTCACGTCAAGTTAGAGAATGTAACCTTCCGCTACAACGAAGACGACGAAACCAATACCCTGCAAAATATTACCTTCGAGGTGGAAGCAGGAGAAACCATTGCCATTGTCGGCCGTAGTGGTTCAGGGAAAAGTACCTTAATTAAACTGCTGCAAGGACTGTACCATCCCAACAGTGGTCATATCTGGATTGATGGACATGATATTTCCCATGTCTCTCCTCCCTCACTGCGGGGTCAAATGGGTGTGGTTCCCCAAGAATGTTATCTGTTCTCTGGCACCATTGCCGAAAATATCACCCTGTATCGCGACGGTTACAGTTTAGAAGAAGTGGTGGAAGTGGCAAAACTAGCCGAAGCCCATACTTTTGTACAATCCATGCCCTTAGGATACAACACTAAAGTGGGGGAACGGGGTTCGAGTTTATCGGGGGGACAACGACAACGGGTTTCCATTGCCCGCGCCTTGCTGGGTTCACCCCCCATTCTGGTGTTAGACGAGGCTACCAGTTCTTTGGATACGGAAAGTGAACGGCGCTTTCAACGCAATTTGGAACAGGTTAGTCGCGATCGCACCACCTTTATTATTGCTCACCGTCTGTCTACGGTGCGTAATGCTAACCGGATTCTAGTGTTAGATCGGGGGATTTTAGTTGAACAAGGTAATCACCAAGAACTGATGGCACTAGAAGGACTGTATTATCACTTGGCGCAGCAGCAACTGGATCTGTAAATTTCTCCCCAAACAACCTGTTATTGATAAAACTGCTAGATCGGCAGTTGAGGGGTAAAAACTGCGCTTAATATCCGTAAATACACGTAAATTGGCTGTTTGGAGGTGAAACAATTTATTTGTAAATTCACGCAAATCCTCTCAAACCCAGAGCAGCAACAACAGAGGTGTGAGTTTTAGCCATTTAGCAAGCATCAAACGATTATGAAAGCAGAAGCAAGACACATCTACGGTGGGGTGGTGGGGTCAGCCCCATCCTCCCAAGCTTCCCCAGGCCTCAGAGAAACCCCAGAGGTTCAGTCTCAATCCAATCGTTCATCTGTAGAAATCGGCAACTGGTCTCCAGAACTGCAATCGGTTCTCGATCAGCCTGCGGCCTCTTTTCCCACAAAAGTGATTTTAGCTGGAATGGTGTTTGCTGGAGTCTTCGGAGTCTGGGCACATTTCGGTACCATTGATGAAATTGGGAATGCTCGCGGGGAGTTGGTTCCCCAAGGGAATGTCTTCAAAATTCATCCGGTGGATTTAGGAAAAATTGTTCAAGTTTCCGTAGCCGTTGGGGATATGGTTCAAGCGGGTCAAGTCATTGCCCAATTAGACAATGAACTGGCAACCAATGAGGTAGAACGACTGAAAGAACAACTCATTGCTTACCAACAAGAAATGACGCAAAAGCAAGGGTTATTAGAGAGAACCCATCTGGAAGCCCAAACCCGATCCACAATCTCGGTGGCTCAAATCCAAGCCCAACGCGCGGCCATGAACCAGGTGGAAACGCGCATTGCAGCAACGAAGCGCTTATTAGATCAGTACAACTCGGAAGTGGATGCGGCGGCAGTTCGCCTAGATGCTCTCGCCCCGATGACAGATCAAGTGGAAACTTTATTGGAACAGTTAAAAGAGTCGGAAGCGGCTGCTTTAGAACGGGTAGAGCGATTGAGGCCCTTAGTAGAACAGGGGGCTTTATCCAGAGAATTTCTGTTCCAAGCCGAACAGACCCTACGCGATCGCCAACGGGCTATTGCTCAAGCGCAATTGGGGGAAACCAACTCCACCAAAGAACAGATGTTCCAAGCCGAACAAACTGTACGCGATCGCCAACGGGCTATTACCCAAAATCAAGGGGAACTGGAGCAACTGGGTTCAGAAGTTCAGCGGATGGAAGCGGAATTGTCCCAAAGACAAGCGGAAGCCCAAAGCATGGCGATTGAAACCCAGCAAAAAATTCAACGACTGGAGTTAGAGTTAACCCAGCTTAATGGTCGGATTACCGAAACCCAAAAGCTGTTAACCAATGCCCAAGCTCGATTGGGGTATAAATCCTTACACGCTCCGGTGGATGGCATTATCTCCGTGTTGAATATCTCCAACGTAGGAGAAGTGGTACAGCCGGGACAAACCGTGGCTGAAATTACACCGGATGATGCTTCTTTGGTTCTCTCTGCTGATTTACCCGAAAACCAAGCCGGATTCTTGAAAACCGGATTGCCTGTCAAAGTTAAATTTGATGCCTATCCTTATCAAGATTATGACGTGATTGAGGGAACGGTCACTTCTATTTCACCCGATACTGTCATCCCACCAGGGGCTACAACCCCCGTTTATGAAGTTGAAATCACCTTAGAACGCAATTACGTAGTTGAAGGTCAAGAAAAAATCCAGTTTAAGCCGGGACAAACGGCAACCGCCGACATTATTATTCGCCGTCGTCGGATTATGGATATTTTACTCGAACCCCTTCGCAAATTACGCAATAGCGGCGTTGAATTTTAAGACTTTACCCTTTAGTTTACTGTCTGGGTTGAGGTTAGGGACGCAAAAACAGTTTAAGCGCTTATTTTCTGGTTTACATTGTTACGATATTGATTCTCAGGAGGCATAATCATGACTTATCAGCGTTACCCTTTTAACCACCAGTCCGAAAAGTCTATGAGTGAAGATCAACTTGATCAAATTATCGATGCAATTCTGGGGGGAAAATATTCTTGGGCTTGTGTATTACTGCTGCGATTTGTGGGATATAATCCGCTGCATTATATTCCCTATCGAACTTATAATCGGCTGATGAAGCAAAATGGTTTAGGGCCAAAATCTCAAGCAAAAGAGAATTCAAATTCTAACTTTTCTACTCAGATTAAAGAGAAAAAAATTGCCGATTTAGCCTACTTAGATTCAGCCAAAGATCAATGTTCTGCAGTTTCTGGCGGATCGCGACACTTAGAACTGTGTGAAAATTCCTGGATTCATTAAGGGCGAATCAGTTATCAGGTTTCTTGAATTTCATCAGTGTCCTATTGTTTAGAATTTATTAACGTTCTAAACACTATTATTCCCAGAGAGTGCATCTACTTTGAATTACGTCAATTCTTACCGACCAACAGCAATTTTTGATTGAGATTTGCTGGAAAACAAGCCTTTTAAATTTTTCATAAAAATAGAGAAATCACTTTCTCTAAAAACCGCAGTTTTGATCTTTTTTTAATTTCTGTAAACAGTTGCCAGTTTGGCAACATTTTGAGTAAACTCAACCTTTTAATAGTTTTAGACTTTAGCTCCATGATCTGTAAATAAAGCTGAGTTGAAGCCTTAAGTCGAGCATCAAAATTCAAAGTTACGTCTGAAATTGGACTCACCCATTACACCAAGAAAAATATAAGGAGAAATCCATCATGAAAGTTGCAATTCTTGCCGGAGGATTAGGAACTCGCCTTTCTGAAGAAACCGTTAATAAACCGAAGCCCATGGTAGAAATTGGCGGTCGTCCTATCCTATGGCATATTATGATGCATTACTATCATCATGGTTTTAAGGACTTTGTGATTGCCTTAGGTTATAAAGCAGAAATCATTAAAAAATATATGGTGGATTACTGTTCTTTGAATAGTAATATGACGGTTAACTTACGCAACGGTGAAATTAAACTTCATGAAGGGTATCAACCGGATTGGACAGTAGATTTAATTGATACGGGACTCTACACTAATACAGGCGGGCGCATTAAGCGACTTGCCCCTTATGTGAATAATGAAACCTTTATGTTGACTTGGGGAGATGGGGTTTCAGACATCAATATAAAAGAGTTACTCGCCTTTCATCGCAGTCACGGTAAAATGGCAACATTAACTGCAGTTCATCCCCCCGCCCGCTTTGGTCATTTAGATTTAGATGGCAATCAAATTGTAGAATTTTCTGAAAAGCCCCAAACCCGTGAAGGGTGGATTAATGGGGCATTTTTTGTCCTTGAACCGGAGGTGTTTGATTACATTGAAGGGGATGACACACAGTGGGAAAAAGCCCCACTAGAAAACTTAGCCAAAGACGGTCAATTGATGGCATATAAATACACCGGTTTTTGGCAGTGTATGGATACCATTCGGGATAAAAAACGCCTAGAAAAACTCTGGGATAGTGGCGATGCGCCCTGGAAAACTTGGCAGGAACCTCAACTGGAATTGAATGTTCAACCTTCTCAAAATGGGCAAAATAGTCCGGCTTATGCTAACCATTCCTAAGTTGAATTCAGGGAAATTGTGAGGAAATTGGATAACTTTTTCCTTCGTCATTTGTTATTTTTTATTTGAATAATGACCAATAACTAATGACAAATGACAAACAACAATTTGTTGATTTTTTGTCTATCAATATTTGGAGATTGCATCATGGCATCCTTAACTCAAGTTCTGCAAGTGGCTGTTCAACATCATCGCGCCAACCGTCTGGGTCAAGCTGAACAAATGTATCGCCAAGTCTTAGCTAAACAGCCTCATAATCTTGATGCCTTGCATGGTTTAGGAGTCCTCGCCCAACAAGTGGGACAACATCAAAGTGCCGAAAAGTTATTTAATACCTTATTACGATTTCAGCCAGAGTCCTTTAAAGCCTGGTTTAGTTTAGGCAATGTCCGCCAAACTCAAGGACAACTGGCAGAAGCAGCAGACGCTTATCGCAAAGCCTTAGCTATCCAACCCAAAGCTGTTGCAGTTCATAATAATTTGGGCTATACGTTACAGCTTCAAGGGAAATTAGAGGAAGCGATTTTCTGTTATCAAACCGCCTTAAAATTACAGCCGAGTTGTACCGAAGCAGCAGTCAACTTGGGGATGATTTTATATGAACAAGGGAAATTGTCTCCTGAAGAAAAAGCCCACTACGCCATCTTAAATAATGAACTGGGTTTAGGTCAGAAAAAAGCTGGGGATTTAAAAAATGCCATGACCTATTACCAACAGGCTGTTACTTTAAATCCCGAATTAGCCATTGCTCATTATAACTTAGGAGTTGCTCTACAAGAACAAGGGAAATTAACAGAAGCCATTACCGCTTATCAACAGGCATTACAACTGATTCCAGCCGAAGAAACGCTTTATAAACCCTTAATTGCGAAGACGCTAGAACATCTGATTCGACAGCAGCAAAATCAAGAAAATGGCAACCATCAGAAAAAGCTAAAAGTTGCTTTTATCTGTCAACCGTTTGTGATGACGGTCTTCCCTCGTCCCATGGATTCGATTGGGATTTTAACCTACGAAATTGTGCGGTTGTTAGCGACAGAAAGTGATGTCACTGTTTATGCCCCCGCTGAAAAATTCCGGGAAGATTATCTCGAAAATGTACAATATCGCTATATCCCCGTTGCCTTAGACCAAAAAGCATTAAAGTACCTAGAAAAGTATCCTGGTTTTAAACAACTCAAAAGCCCGTTAATGGCATCTCAATATTATTATCTGGGATATATTCTGCAAATTGCAAACGAACTAAAAAAACAAGATTATGATATTGTTCATGTTCATAACTTGTCTCAGTTTGTCCCAATTTTACGATTACTCAATCCGGAGATTAAAATTGTTCTCCACATGCATTGTGAATGGTTGAGTCAATTGGATTATAAACTATTGAAAAATCGCTTACCTCAAGCGGATTTAATTCTCAGTCCCAGTGATTATATTACCCAAGGAGTACAGCAGCGTTTTCCGGCACTGGCTGACCGCTGCAAAACCGTTTATAACGGTGTCAATATTAGCCGCTTTATTAACGCTTCGGCGGTTAAAAAACAAATTAATTCTGATGAAAATGCCGTTAAACGATTATTATTTGTGGGGCGAGTTTGTCCGGAAAAAGGCTCTCATATTTTGTTAGAAGCCTTTGAAAAAGTGTTGGAAGTTTATCCCCAAACTAAACTGACTTTAGCAGGACCAGTGGGTGTAATTCCTTATGAATATTTAGTTGCCCTCAGTGATGATCAAAAAATCCAAGACTTAACACATTTTCATCAAGATAATGCTTGGTTAGGGTATCTTAAGCGTAAACTGTTTCAAATTAATGGAGATAAAAATGGTGCAGATGCCCCCGTTAATTTAGCGGGTTTAATTCACCCCAATCAACTGGCAAATTACTATCAACAATCTGATGTATTTGTATTCCCTTCAGTTTGCCATGAAGCCTTCGGAATGCCTTTAGCAGAAGCTATGGTCGCGGGACTGCCTGTGGTTTGTAGCGATGGCGGCGCTTTTCCTGAATTAGTAGAACATGAGAAAACGGGATTAATTGTTGAACGCAGTAATGTTGATGCATTAGCGGAAGCAATTATTCGGTTACTTTCCGATGCTTCACTACGAGAATTAATGGGAAATTTAGGCTGTGAAACTGCGGTTAAACGCTTTTCTTTTGAACAAGTTACTGAAGATTTAATCTATCAATATCAGCAACTGATTTAATTTTTAAATTCGACAGGGTCAGAATGAATTCTGTTCTTTCCCTGTCGTCCTATCCCTGTTTTTATTGAACTAAAAAAAACGATGAGTTTACTCTTTATTAGAACCCCTATTCGTCAACTTTATCACAGGCTAATGCAGCCCAAAAAAATGGAGTTTTCACCCCAACATTTAAAGCGTTCTGCGATTATTTTTTCACCCCATCAAGATGATGAAACCTTGGGATGTGGGGGAACCATTATCCGGAAAAAACAAGCGGGGGCTGAGGTTAAAATTGTCTTTATGACGGATGGTTCTGGGTCTCATTCCCATATTATTCCTCGCCATAAACTGGCAGAAATTCGAGCTAAAGAAGCGGTGGCAGCGGCTCAAAAATTAGGGGTTGAACCGGAAGATATTTTATTTCTTGGAATTCCGGATGGCAGCCTGACTCACAATCAAGATGCAGCCACACAAAAAGTCATTGAAATTCTCTCCAGATTTTATCCCGAAGAAGTCTTTATTCCCTATAGTAAAGATGGCGTTCCCGATCATAATGCCACTTATCAGACTGTCATAAATGCCTTAAAACAATGGGGTTGGGAAGCTACGATTTATGAGTATCCGATTTGGTTTTGGAATCACTGGCCGTGGACGGTTGGAGCCAAACCCAATAATCAAGAATTATCCAACTTTAAACAAGAACTCCAAGCGGGATTGACATTAATTCAAACCTTTCAATATACAGTTTATATTGGGGATATTTTAGAGCAAAAACGAGCCGCCCTTAATCAACATCAATCTCAAGTGACTCGTTTAATTCCTCATCCCCGTTGGTTAACGTTAGGTGATGTTTCCCAAGGTGAATTCTTAAACTGTTTCTTTCAGGATTACGAACGTTTTCATCGCTATCAATTCACTCAGAATTCAGTATGTTAAGTTATTCTCTACACAAATCAACTTCGGCCGATCAGGTGAATCAAATATTCACAGATTCTTTTTCTGATCAAACTGCCGCTGGCAAAACCATTGGGACGCAAAGTCCGAGTGGGGTTTGTCGCCAAGGGATCGATGTTGAAAAACGCATTACCATTGATAACGGTGCATTACGGTTTCAACCTTTAATTAAACCGGGTTGGGGACGACAAGGCATTGCTTATGGCCCCTATAAACGCACCAACGGTTTAGCCTTTGCCGTCTTTCTCACCAATGGTCATAATACTTCCCAAGCCGAACGCATTGAACCTCTGAAACGACGGTTAAAAGAATGGCTAGAAGGCAACCAGACTCAAACCCCTAAACAACAGATTTTAAGCTGGTTAAACAGTCCGCAAAAACGCTACAGTTTGCATCAACTATTGCGATGGCTATACCGTTCCCCGGAATTTGCTAAATACTGCCCCTTGCCAAAGTTGGATGAAAATTTGGCTGTGGGTTGGTTTCCCCATGAAGTCCCCAAAAACCCCTGTGAAGAAGGGAATGGCTTCATTGTCCACGCCACTGGCCCCGAAAACGGCGAACTGTGGACTCGCGTCAGTGAAGCGTTATTACCTACCGTCCGAGGCTTGCAAAACCTCCAAACCTATTACGTGGTGGTGTTGCGAGAACGGGGGGCTGCCTATTATGCTGCCTCTATTCCCAACGCTCACGGTTTAGTGGATTATCCCAATCTGCGCCCCCTTGCCATTGATCCCTTTAGCGCCGATCCAGAAGTCTATGCAGCCCTGTATCAAAGCGTTTTGGGGCAAATCGGCTTCCGGGTCGATACGCGGGTTTACGGGGCGCAGGTGACCCAAGTTCCTGAGTTTGCCACCTGGTATGGCAGCGCCCAACAAGCCGATCAACTCACCGGACGAGGAACCTTAAACGAAACCTCAGCAGAAGTGGGGGGATATTGGCAAGTTCATCAAGGACGGTTTGAACGCACTTTCCTGGGTACAGTTGCGACTGCGGCGAATAGTGTTGCCACTTTATCTGGAAAAGAAGCCGCTGGGTTAATTCATCTGTTGGTTCAACCCGGATCTAACACAGGTGGAGTACAACTGCTGTGGCGAGTTAAAGATCAACAGAATTACTGGTGTTTTGAAGCCGATAGCGATCGCGTTCAACTGCGAATTCAAATCGCAGGAGAATGGGAAACTATCGGTTATAGCCAACTGTGGAAACTCAAACCCAACTGTACAAATTCCCTGCAAATTCTGGATGATGGCGAGATGTTTAGCCTCTCCCTCAACGGCAAACAGGTGTTTAGTAAATGGTTCTGCGATCCGCGTTTACAAGATGCTACAGGGGTTGGCATAGGGGCAACCACCCCTAACTCATCCTGTCATTTCCGACAATTTGAAGTTCATCCCCGCAGTATTCCCATTCCGTTTGAATTGGATATGGGGTCTCCCTGGATGGCAACTGGAAGCGAAATAGCGATCGCCGATCAGTTTAGCGGAAACACTCAAGACTTAGCTGGAACCTCCCCAAAAATAGGGGATGGCGTTTGGCAAAAGTTAATGGGTGACGGGCAATTTCGCTTAACCGGAAATGGATCAGCCCAGGTTCTAGCTAACGTCAAACATCCTAACCCCGGACGCACTGTTTATACCGTTCCCTGGGAACAACCGGAATTAGCGGATGTTCAAGTTACCATCACCCCTCCTGGAACGGGTGTCAGACAGCGGCAACGGGGTCGTGGCGGCTTGATTTTCTGGCAAGACCCCCAAAACTATCTAATTGTCAACAACTGGCTAGATGACTTTTATACGGGGGCTTCGATTTCCTGTTTCTTCTGCCTCAACGGGTTTGAAGAACTCTATGATGCCGTTTGGACAAATGTTGGTAGCCGTGTGTATTGGGGCCGTCCCCACACCTTGCGGGTTGTATTTGATGGGATGCATTTTATTACATTCATCGACCAAGAACCGGTCGTCTACCGCGCCTTAACTGATGTTTATCCCGATGTCAAACGGCTACGCATCCACCAAGTCGGCATTGTCGCCAACTGGGAATGGGGCAACGATACAGGTAGCATCTTTCACAATTTCATCGCTAAAGTTTAAACTGACTGAGGTGACATCATGATTAAGTCTTTCCAACGTAACGCCGTAAGTTTATTGGCTGAAACCGTACAATGGTTGAGTCAATCGAAATCCCAAGCTAAAACCCAAAAATCACAAGCTAAAACCATCAAAGATCCAGTAGTAACTTGGAGTCAAGGATTAGGAACTGGATTAAAATTTTGCCCCGATAAATCCAATCCCGATTTTGCTAAAGGAACATACGAATTACCTTTACAACAAGCCTTTGCCACTTACGTTCAACCCGGAAATGTCTTCTATGATATTGGGGCAAATATTGGCTTTTTTACCGTTTTAGCCGCTCAACTCGTGGGGAAATCTGGTCAAGTTTATGCCTTTGAACCCGTTCCTGAAAATGCTGAACGAGTTCGATATAATGCTAAAATCAATCAGTTTTCTAACGTAACAGTTTTTCAAAAAGCCGTTTCTGCCAATAAAGGGGAAGGGAATCTCTTACTGGCTCATCATTCCGGTGGTGCAACCCTTTCAACAGTAGGAACTCCCCCAGATTTACGGGGATCAATGCAAGTGGAATTAGTTTGTATTGATGACTTAATTGCCCAGAAAAAAATCAAACCCCCAACAGCCGTTAAAGTGGATGTTGAAGGGGCAGAAATTGACGTTCTCAAAGGAATGTTAAAAACTATTGATCAATATAAACCCATCATTTTCTATGAAGTAGATGATGGCAATAAAGAATCCTTCCAACATAAAAGTGATGCCTTAGACAGCTTCATCCGGGAGTTAGGCTACAAAATTATTCATCTTGAAGATGCTTATCCCACTGTAGCTTGGAACGTGGGTCATGCGATCGCCATACCGGAATAGGCGTTATTAGTTAGAGGAAACAGGGAGTAGAAGTCAGAAGTTCATGACAAATGACAAATGACGAATAACCAATGACAACTTTATTAGTTATTTGTTCTTAGTTATTCCTTACGAGAGGAAACAGGGAGTAGAAGTCAGAGGTTCATGACAAACAACAAATGACGAATAACGAATGACAAATAACCAACAACAATTTTTATTTTTTCCGGAATCTAACCCCCTCAACCCTGAATAGGAGAGATAAGCTGCTCTGATGCAAGATTCCGGATCTCATTTCTGCACAGGAGATCCGGTTTTATTAATTCTAACCCATTTTAATTTCAGGTATTCATTATTACACTTTAGCATTTCGTTGGGTGACGCGATTGCTAACCCAACCTACAGCTAGCCGTTTTCCGTTCTTTTTGCCAATTCACATCATTGCACCATTAACTCAGGAGAATTTAACCATGACTTCTGTTTCTGAAGCACTACAATTAGCGATGCAACATCATCGCGCCAATCATTATTCTAAAGCCCAACGAGTTTACAGTAAAATTTTAGAATCTCAACCCAATCAACCAGATGCTTTATATGGATTGGGGATTTTATTTCAACAAATTGGTCAACCTGAAACGGCAGCAAAACTATTAAATACAGCTTTAAAAGTTCAACCAAATTCGGCGCGGATTTGGTTTGGTCTCGGAAATTTACATCAAACCAATCAGGACTTTGAGGCAGCAATTAAAGCCTATCAGCAAGCCTTAAAATTCGATCCTAATTCTATCGCAATCCGTAATAATTTGGGATATACTCTACAACAGCAAGGTCAACTCGAAGCTGCCATTGACTGTTATAAAACTCTGCTTAAAATCCATCCTAACTGTATCGAAGCAGAAGTCAATTTAGCTAATATTTATTTTGCTCAAAATCAACTATCTGAAGAGCAAATTACTACCTATGCACGTCTTAATAATCAACTGGGTCAAACCCGACAAAAAGAAGGGAATTTCGCTGCGGCGATCGCTTATTATCAACAAGCGATTCAAATGCAACCTCAGTTTGTCAATGCTCATCATAATTTAGGCTCAGTTTTACAACTCAAAGGGCAACTTCATGAGGCTATTACTGCTTATGAAACTGCTTTAGATATTAATCCAGATGATGGGGAAGCCTATTATCAATTGGGAAAAATTTATCAAAAACAAAACCATTTAGAAGCCGCTGCGATCGCCTATCAAACCGGACTAAGTTTAATTAATCCTTATTATGCGATCACAATTGAATCTGCCCCTCAAAAGACTGAATCTGAACGAGATTATACCACACCGTTTTTACCCACTGGAACCGTTACGGTGGGAGGACATCCTTTCCCGGCAATTTCTCCAGTGTATACCCCTAAAAAACGACCCTTTTGGAGTGTCGTCATTCCCGTTTATAATCGCAAACAGTTTATTTTAGAATGTCTTGCCAGTGTTTTAATTCAGTGGCGGGGACATGAAGAAATGGAAATTATTGTGATGGATAATGCCAGCGATCCTCCCATCGCAGATTTAGTTCATTCTATTGGGCGAGGCATTGTTCGCTATTATCGTCATCCCGAAAACTTACCCTTACAACATAACTGGAATGCAGCCGTTTCTTTATGTCAAGGCTATTGGATTCATCTGTTACATGATGATGATTATGTATTACCGGGTTTTTATGCAAGGCTGAAACAAAGCTTAGAAAATGCCCCAGATTCTGTCGGCGGGGCTTGTACTGGCTATGAGAATTTTAATGAACAAGAAACTATTATTTTTTCTCAGGATTATGGTTATGGAGATCAACGGGGAATTGCCAAAGATTGGTTATGGAAAATTGGTGTTTCTAACCCCATGAGTCCTCCCTCAGTTGTCATTCGTCGGGCAGCGTATGAACGCTTAGGCGGTTATAATCCGGAGTTTACTTATACCACAGATTGGGAACTTTATAAACGGGTAGCATCCTTTTATGATTGGTGGTATGAACCGGGTTTTTGGGTACGTTATCGTCAACATTCTCAAAATGTCACCACGGAACAAAATAAAGCAGGAATTCAAGGAAAATCGGTGCGTTTAGCAATTGAATTATCAGAACGTTATTTCCCAATCGAACATTGTGCAGAAATTACGGCAAAAGCCAGAAGTCATTATTTTGATTGGTGTTTATTACACTTATCCATTCCCCTCAAAGCCGGTAATGTAACCGGGGCTTTTCGCTTATTACAAGAAGCCCTTAGAATTGATTCTTCTCCCGCCGCTTTAGATAAATTATTTGCCTGGTTACGCCAACCGGAAGCCACTCCCTTACGCAATGAAGTGGTGTCTCAATTAATTTCTGTTTCATTAGCAGAAAATACAGAAAAATTGTATTTTGCCCAAGCTTAATCCTATGACTTAAAAAATACTTCCAAAAGTCAGGATTAACATTAGGCTAAGAATAGCAGATTGCGGCTGAGCTTTGCCATAATGTTTCAAGGCAATACAGTCAACATCATTCACCCATGGCTTTACTACTTTTAGGAAAAATTAAAGCTGTAGAAACTTGGATGTCCTTACTCCAGCAAAATCTACCGAACTTAGAGATCAGAATCTGGCCTCATGTTGGCAATTCTTCAGAGATTGACATGATTTTAGCTGGATTTGATTTACCCTCAACATTGCCCCCATTTCCGAATTTAAAGTTAGTGATTTCAATCGGTGCCGGGGTTGATCATATTCTTAAAAATCCAACTTGGATTGGCAATGCTGCTGTTGTTCGTGTCGTTTCTGATAGTTTAACCGCTCAAATGGTAGAGTATGTTACCTTAGCGGTCTTAACTTTTGAAAGACGATTAATGGATTATTTAGTTTTAAAAAATACTCAACAGTGGCAATATTTACCAACTGCCGATGCTGGATCATTTACCATTGGAATTTTGGGGTTAGGGGTTCTGGGTTCAGCAGTCGCCACTCAACTCAAACGATTAGGATTTCCGGTGCGGGGATGGAGTCGCACCCCTAAAACGTTAGCAGGAATTGAAGGTTTTGCAGGGAACGATCAATTTCATGCATTTTTAAGGGAATGTCGGGTATTAATTTGTTTATTACCCCTTACCCCTGAAACGGAAGGCATTTTAAATCTCATTACGTTTTCTGCTTTACCTCAAGGGGCATTTTTAATTAATGTTGCCCGAGGTTCCCATTTGGTTGAAGCGGATTTATTAACGGCTTTAAATTCAGGGCAGATTGCTGCGGCATGGCTAGATGTATTTCAGACTGAACCGTTACCAAAAGATCACCCTTTTTGGTTGGATGAACGGATTATCATTACCCCTCATATTGCTGCCGTCACCTTACCCAGTGAAGTCATTCCTCAAGTGATAAATGCCATTGATTGTTATCAAACAGGCAAGCCGTTAAACAATAGAGTAGATCTGTATCGAGGTTATTGATAGTTTGTGTTTTTATTCTTCGACTTTATATCCCAGTTCAGCTAACTGCGTCCGAGATTGTCGCCATTTAGGTTGCACTTTCACAAATAATTCTAAGTAGACTTTTCCAGCAATTAATTTTTGAATTTGTTGGCGGGCAGCTGTGCCAATGGTTTTTAACATTTGCCCCCCTTTTCCAATTAAAATTCCTTTTTGGGAAGGGCGTTCAACATGAATGGTGGCGAGAATTCGGGTAATTTCTGGGGCTTCATCCACCCGATCAATCACAATAGCGACAGAATGAGGCACTTCTTGGCGAGTATGATATAAAATTTGTTCTCGGATCAGTTCAGCCATAATAAACCGTTCCGGCTGATCGGTGACTAAATCGGGCGGATAGTAATAGGGTCCCGGTTCGAGATGGTTGATTAAAGTTTGCTGCAGTCGGTCTACTCCAACCCCTGTGAGGGCAGAAAACTCACTAATCAGCCAGGAATGGGGTTCAGCCAGTTGTTGATAACTTTGATCAATTGCCTCAGAATCACTGGGTTGTTGATCAATTTTATTCACCCCTAAAATCACTGGAATCTTCACTTGATCCAATAATTCGGCAATAAAGCGATCGCCCCCGCCAGCTTTCACTGAACCATCCACCACAAACAGTAAAACATCTACCGACGCGATCGCCAGACGGGCATTTTTCACCAGAACTTGTCCGAGTTGATGATGGGGTTTATGAATGCCTGGGGTATCCACAAAAATAATTTGGGCTTGATCCAGGGTCAAAATCCCTCGCAGTCGGTTTCGAGTGGTTTGGGCAACCGGAGAAGTAATCGCAATTTTTTGTCCCACCATCTGATTCATCAGGGTTGATTTGCCGACGTTGGGACGGCCAATAATCCCCACAAATCCGGATCGATATCCCTCTGGTGCAACCGGAATCGTTGTTGTCTCTAACCTATCACTCACCATAAGCTGTTTGACTCCCCTGAGAACAAATTGAAATCGCTTCTGTGTCATCCATCATAATGGACAAAAGAGATTTCGATTGACACTCCCCGGATTAAAAATCGCGGGGAATCTTCTTTCTACAATTTGACTTTCATACAAAGTTTTGACATAAAATAGGACAGACTAACAGCAGTCTGCCCCATAAACTTGGCTATTATTGATTTGAGTCCTTAACTCACCGTTGAGTGAGTCTAAACTTAGGTATTGATATCGTTGAGGGGTAGCATAGATTGAACTTGAGGTTCTAAGATTTTGGGCGCTACAAAACCACCAGAATAAAGGACAGAATCTTGTTGCTGTTGGGCGAAGACGGGGAAGACTTCACGCACTTGAGAAGCCACTTCGACAGTTTTAACATCGTAGGTTTGGGTCGCCAGTTTAGGATATAATCCAATGCCGATGATGGGCAACAGTAAGCAAGTGGCAATCATCACTTCCCGAGGCTTCGCGTCTCCAAGGTATTCATCAATGATTAAGCCGTAGCTGTTTTCGCCGTAGAACACTTGACGGAGGAGACTGAGGAGATAAATCGGCGTTAAGATTAATCCAATTGCGGAGAGGGCAACCACAACAACCTTAAAGCTGGAACTATAGACATCGCTGGTGGTAATGCCGAGGAAGACGGTTAATTCACCCACAAACCCACTCATTCCTGGTAACGCTAAGGATGCCATTGCCCCAGCGGTGAATAAAGCGAAGACTTTGGGCATTGTTTTTGCCATACCACCTAACTTGTCCATGGCTAAAGTATGAGTCCGTTCGTAGGTGACTCCTGTGAGGAAGAACAGCATCGCGGCAATTAAGCCGTGGGAAATCATCTGTAATACTGCGCCGTTGAGTCCTAATTCGGTTAAAGAAGCAATTCCAATCAGGACAAAGCCCATGTGAGAGATGGAAGAATAGGCAAGGCGACGCTTGAGGTGGGTTTGACCAAAGGCACTTAAGGCACCGTAGACAATGTTAACCACACCGAGAACCGCTAATACAGGGGCGAAGTAGAGGTGGGCGTTGGGGAACATTTCAATGTTCATCCGAATCAGTCCATAACCCCCCATCTTCAGTAAGACCCCTGCTAAAATCATTGAAACGGGTGTGGGGGCTTCACTATGAGCATCGGGTAACCAGGTATGAAGCGGGAAAACTGGAAGTTTAACAGCGAAGGCAATTAAGAATCCAGCGTAGAGGAATAGTTCAAAGGCTAGAGGATAATGTTTGTGGGCTAAAGTTGCCATATCAAAGGTGACATCCCCTTTGTAGAACGCCATGGCTAAGGCAGCAGCCAGAATGAAGACGGAACCTAAAGCCGTGTAGAGAATAAATTTGGTGGCTGCGTAAAGCCGTTTCTGTCCGCCCCAAATAGAAATTAACAAATAAACGGGAACTAATTCTAGTTCCCACATTAAGAAGAATAATAATAGGTCTTGGGCGGCGAATACACCAATCTGGGCGCTGTAGAGAACCAGAATCAGAAAGTAATACAGCCGAGGCTTTTTGGTCATGCGCCAGGATGCTAAAATCGCAATGGTGTTGACTAAGCCAGTAAGGACGATTAAGGGCATCGACAGTCCATCTACGGCAACAGACCAACTCAGCCCCAGTTGCGGCACCCAGGCATAGGTTTCAGACAGTTGAAATGCAGAACTATCGAGGTCGTAGTTTTGCCAAAAACAGAGAATTGTGAGAACTAAATCAACGAGTCCCACCCCAAGGGCATACCAGCGAATGGTTTGACCGTCTTTATCCGGCAGCAGGGGAACCGCTAGGGAGGCGAGCAAGGGCAGCAGGATAATGGTGGTGAGCCAAGGAAAGTGACTAATCATAGCCAGTGAGAAGAAATACCTATTGCTTACACTTCAATTATATTGACTTAGTTGAAGTTTTGTTAACCCCAGTGTAAACAATTTCCCCAAGGGGTTTACAAACACTTCTAAGCTTTTTATGAAAGGGGTTTCAGTGATTTTTTACTCGTGTTTTTTGTGCAACGGCTCTCCTGGAGTCAAGCGCCACAATCCTTTGATAGCAATGATTGTAGCCCATTTAATCAAAATTAATTTTAACTTTATAGTTTTAACTTATGTAAAGTATAAGCCTAACTTAGACCAATTTTAGCATACAAAACTACACATTTGTTCATATTTAATTGACTTTTTCGTCATTGTTTTTACTGGGATCACGTGATATGAAATCCGCTTGAATACTTAACGTATAATAATGAGGATGTAGAATTCAGATCAAGTCCGGATCATGAGGGATCATCAAAAGAAGAAAGTTGATGAACTGAATTTCTTTGCTCCTACACCCCACACCCCACTCCCGACTCCCGACGTCCAGAAGATGTGTATAGTGTTCAGCCGGACATGATATCAGATACCCGAAAAGATTTTCATTTCAAACTAGCCCATCATTTGTGTGACCAAGGTGGAATGATATTTGTTGAAGATCTCGACTTGAGAACCTGGGCCAAAGGAATGTTAGGTAAGCATACTTTAGATGCAGGTTTTGGTCAGTTCTTCAATATTTTGGCTTGGGTTTGTTGGAAGCGGAAAGTTGGCGGTGTCGGTTGACCTCCCGCCAAACTTTTCAAGACGGTAAAAAAGACCTGTCTGAACGTATTCACAAATGCCCTGAATGCCAGTACGAAATTAATCGAGATGTAGCGGCGGCAAAAGTGATTGGTCATCGAGGTGTGACTGCGGTCGGGCAGATCGTGGTTCAAGAAATTGACGCTCGTTGGTGTTCTGTCGGGGGGCTTTGTCCTAGATAAGTGCCGTTCAAACAGTAAACCTAAATCGTGAGGTTTGGGAATCCCCCGGTAGAATCTCTGATTTAGTGGGGGAGGATGTCAAACTTTGGGGAGAATGTCAATTAACGATAAACTAATGAAGACTGATACTTAACAAAATCTTATTTATACGTCTGCGACAGACTGCATCCATCAGAATCAATGACCCATTGGCTTTTAGAAACAAGTTGGATAGTGCCTTTATATGGCTTACTGGGAGCAATTTTAACCCTCCCCTGGTCTACTGGGGTAATTCGTCGAACAGGCCCGAGACCTGCGGCGTACTTTAATTTATTGATGACAACTCTGGCATTTATTCATGGAACAACCATTTTTCGTTTAACTTGGGATCATCCTCCCCAACAACTGATTATTCCTTGGTTACAAGCCGCTAATTTAGATTTATCTTTTGCCCTGGAAGTCTCTGCGGTCAGTATTGGGGCAGTAGAGATGGTAACCGGTTTGAGTCTCTTGGCACAAATTTTTGCCCTAGGCTATATGGAAAAAGACTGGGCGTTAGCCCGTTTTTATGGCTTGCTAGGCTTCTTTGAAGCAGCTATTAGTGGCATTGCCTTGAGTGACTCCCTATTCCTCACCTACGGGTTACTAGAAATGCTGACTCTGTCTACCTACTTACTGGTGGGCTTTTGGTATGCTCAACCTTTGGTGGTCACCGCTGCCCGCGATGCCTTTCTCACCAAACGGGTAGGGGATGTATTGTTGTTGATGGGGGTTGTGGCGGTTTCTGCTTTAGCGGGCAGTATGACCTTCACCAATATTGAACTTTGGTCAGAAACTGCTGAGTTGTCGCCGCTGGTAGCGAATGCTGTGGGTTTGGCTTTAATTGCTGGCCCCATTGGGAAATGTGCTCAATTTCCCTTACATCTGTGGCTGGATGAAGCTATGGAAGGCCCTAACCCCGCTTCAATTCTGCGAAATTCGGTGGTGGTTGCCGCTGGGGCTTATGTGCTGATCAAACTACAACCGGTTCTGGCACTTTCTACCATTGCCAGTGATACCTTAATTATCATTGGCATTATTACCGCCATTGGTGAGTCTCTGGTGGCGATCGCCCAAATTGATATTAAACGAGCCTTATCCCATTCCACCAGTGCTTATCTAGGACTGGTATTTATCGCAGTTGGACTACAACAAACCGATATTGCCTTATTACTGCTGTTTACCCATGCGATCGCTAAAGCTCTACTATTTATGAGTATCGGTTCAGTGATCATCACCACCAATACTCAAGATGTCACAGAAATGGGGGGATTATGGTCAAGGATGCCAGCCACCACGACTGCCTTTTTGGTGGGTGCAGCGGGACTGGTGACATTAATGCCCTTAGGAACCTTTTGGACGATGCGGCGCTGGGTAACCGGGTTTTGGGCTGTCCCCTGGTGGTTGTTATTGGTGATGCTATTGGTCAACGGGCTAACTGCGCTGAATTTAACGCGGTTATTTGGCTTAATTTTTGCGGGAGAACCCCAACCCAAAACCCGTCGTGCCCCCGAAGTCTTATGGCCGATGGCTGTACCAATGGTTTCTCTGACTATTGTAACACTATTGGTTCCCCTGATGTTACAACAGTGGCAACTGCTGTTAACTTGGAGTGCCCCATTAGTGGAAGCCCCTGCCACTGGATGGGCAGAAGTATTAGAACGCTCAGCCGTACCGTTATTGGTGATTTCGGGCATTTTAGGGGTGGGAATTGGAGCTGCAATTTATCTTTATGATTGGGTGACTAAACCTGTTAAGCTCCCTTGGAAATCGGTACAAGATCTCTTCGCATACGACTTTTATATTGACCGATTGTATCAAGTTACAGTGGTGTTTCTTGTGAATCGAATTTCTGTCTTAAGTGCTTGGATTGATCGTTATATCATTGATGGCATTGTTAATGTGTTTGGGTTAGCGACCCTCTTGAGCGGAGAAGGACTGAAATATAGTATTTCTGGTCAATCTCAGTTTTATATTCTCACCATTACGCTAGGTGTGGGTGTAATTCTGATTTTAATGTTATGGCAGTTTTAATGGGGTTGATCCAGTGCTAAAAACAGAGCTAAAATCTCTTTAGCCTAAAGTGAGTAGAGGCGTTGTTGTAACGTCTCTACAACGCCACATCATCGATTTAACCAGAGGAAAAATAGCTCAAAGCTGTTCACAGTTGATGGTTGCCATCCTTAAAAATCACGTGACTCTAACACGCTTCGGAAGATAAAAAACTTACTCTTGTAATGAAGCTACGCATCTCATAGAGCGTACTTCCATGGCATCAGACACGTAACAAACCCCCCCAAACTTGTTTAGTAGGGGACGGACTTCCTCAACCACTGACTTCACCTGCTCTGGGGTACAAAACGACAGAATGTAGACATTACTGAGGGTGGTTGCCGCCAAATCAAAATCATCTGAAACCGATCCCGCGCTACTTTTGCCCACCACATCTCGAATCACAGAATAGCTTAATACTCCAGTCTGATCTAGTTTTTCAAGAATTTTGTGCATCTCAGGTGAGGCAGCAATAATTTCAATCCGTTTGACTAAATGCATACTCAATTGTTCCTAGAATAATTTTATTGACACTATAGCTGAAAATTTGTAGGTCTTTATAGATTTTACACCTAGATGTCGAGAGAGCCGATTACATTTGCCTTTTTGTTTTTTAAGCAAAAATGTTACTCTTTTTGGCACATCATAGGATGTACCCATTCTTGTACTCCAACATGTCCAGTTTCTGTCATCAGGTGATACTTTAGGTCTTACAGTTACATGACAGGTAATGGGACTAATGTGGAGCAGATGACGAATGAAGAGATTGGTGAAATTTACCGTCATCGATGGCAAATTGAGGTGCTTTGGAAATTTTTGAAAATGCATTTAAAACTGGACAAACTCATCACTAAAAGTTGCCACGGAGTCCGCATTCAAATTGACATGCTTCTCATCGCTTATCTGATTTTACAATTGATAGAGATTCCGGCATTTTATGGAAATCAACTCTTAGACAAGCTACGCTATTTGCAACTTGAATTGAGTCGTCGGTGTTCGATAGTCCATTGATGATGTATTCTTGTTGTAATGAACAAGAATTAATCGTACACTTCCTACTATTTATCCAGTCTTTTCGCTCCCTTAATGCGTAATTCCACACCTTTCTACAGACCGCCAACATATCTTCAATAATGACGATTTGTTTTTGAGAAGGGATTAACTTAAACTCGTAGGTTAGTGTTAACATATACGAATTGTCTCATAATTCTATATGAGTGCGTAGTTCAGTTAGACCTTAGATTGCCCAGTAAATTCTCTATTTTTTGTTTGGTCGCAATTCATCTCACCGCTAAATTCTGCGGATTTTAGCGGGAGTCCTCTTGATCCATTTTAGATAGAACCCATTTGAGATCTTGGTAAGATTGTATAACTTATATTTAATAAAGAGAAGATAAAACATTTATTATTTATATAATTGTCAAATTATTCTGACATTGTAACGAATAATTATAGAGATGCATGTCACGAATTTACAGGGGTTGACAGCTCAGAGTCCAGTTTTGTAAAATAAGAGCATAAGATATGATTGGGTATTGTATTACCTAAAAACTTATCAATACAGGTAGTATCCGCTTCAAACCCTGATTTCTTCCCGTGAGCAAACGCAATATTACTCAGTTGAAGTGACTTCAGAACTTAGTGAGATTGAACAGACATTAAGGACTTGACTTGAGCAGGGGATTGACAAAAAGACCAAAGCATGCATTAACTTCAAAGCATCAGAGATTTAAACATCTTGACGATATGTATCCTGCTGAATTTTCTCTACAGCCTGTTTCAGTGCCATCAATCGCTGAGGGACTCGATGTGTGGGGGGCAGTTGCTTGATAATCTCCAAATTCTGGAGCCGTTGCTGTACCTGAGCACTGGTTTCGACTAAGAATACTTTCTGGTTTCTAGCTAACGCATCTTTGAGCATGGTTTCAATGGCTAGGAGTGCAGTGATACCTAATCTCGGAACGCTGCTGAGATCCAGAATTAGGACTTCATAATGTTCCACCATAGAAAGTCTTCGAGAAATAGACTTCGCGGCACCAAAACTCATGGGTCCACTGAGATGAAACATGAAGATCCGACCGTTGGCTGCCTTTAAAAGGGCTTGTTCTTCTGGTGAAAGCCAATTCTCATCATCTCCATGGGTCACCGTTTTCATTTCCTGAATCTGGACATCGGTTAGGTTTTTAATCGTGAGTAAGTTGGCGAGAAAGACTCCTACAGCAACGGCTGTAATTAAATCGACAAAGACTGTTAAGCCGAGAACGAGGTACATTAACCCTGCGCCTTTGGTCGAGAGTCGGTGGGCACGCTTAATAAAACCCCAATCAATAATATCAATCCCGACTTTAATTAAAATTCCTGCTAGGACAGCATGGGGAATCGGTTCCGTTAGTGCTCCAGCTTTTAACGCAATCACCGCCAGCGCCAGGGCATGAATCATGCCAGAGAGAGGGGTTTTTCCGCCAGACTGAACATTAATGACTGTCCGCATCGTTGCTCCCGCGCCCGGTAACCCGCCACAAAGTCCTGAAATAAAATTGCCAATGCCTTGGCCAATCAGCTCTCGATCTGAATGATGTTGGGTGCGGGTTATGTTATCTGCCACTAGAGAGGTGAGCAAGGAGTCGATTGCCCCTAAGGCAGCTAGCATAATACTGTAGCCTAATATCTCCTTAAGATTGCCCCAGTCTAACCGAGGCAAGTGCAACGTGGGTAAACCAGAAGGAATATCACCAATTCGAGGAATATCGCTATTGGGGAACAGCCAAACTGAGAGTAAGCTTCCCACCACTAATGCAATCAGAGGTGCTGGTAGAATTCGATTAAGTCTAGGTGGGGCGGTAAAGACAATGATTAAGGTCAAAACCCCCAAACCCAATGCTACAGGGTTAATATTGTTTAACAGTGTGGGAATTTGGATTACAGAATTGATGACGTCGGCTGCCCCAGGTTGACCTAGGAGAGGCGCAATTTGTAGCAGGATAATAATCACCCCAATGCCGGACATGAAGCCAGAAATGACGGTATAGGGCATTAAGGTGATGTAGATGCCTAAGCGTAAGACTCCCATCACAATTTGAAACAGACCCCCCAACATCACGACTGTGAGGGTCATGGCTAAAGCCGTTTCTGGATTTTTGGCAGTCAAGGCAGTGAATGTCGAGGCAATGACCACGGTCATAGGGCCAGTGGGGCCAGAAATCTGTGAAGGAGTGCCTCCAAACAATGCTGCAAAAAAGCCGACACAAATTGCACCGTAGAGTCCAGCAGTAGGGCCAATACCAGAAGCCAAGCCAAAAGCCAGCGCTAAGGGTAAGGCAACAATGGCTGCGGTAATGCCACCGAAAAAGTCACCGCGGAGATTATTGAACTTGAGGTTATGCACCAAGCGCCTGGGAAAGGAAATCATAGTTTATTGTTTAACTCCAAAAGCGTTGGATTAACTGGAAGTAAATCGGAATGCCAATGATGATATTAAAGGGAAACGTCAGCGCTAATGCCATAGAAATGTAAAGACTGGGGTTGGCTTCTGGAACAGTCATCCGCATCGCAGCAGGAACCGCAATATAAGAGGCACTGGCACAAAGAACAGCAAATAACAGAGCATCTCCAGCACTCATCTGAATCAGGGCGGCGATCGCAATCCCAATCATGGCATTTAATATGGGCATTAAGATCGAAAAGCCAATTAAAAAGCTGCCGCCTCGGCGGAGATCTTGAAATCGTCGTGCTGCCACTAACCCCATATCTAACAAAAAGAAGGTTAACACCCCGTAGAACATTTCTCCGGTAAACGGTTCCAGGCTATCCCAACCTTGATCGCTGGTGACCAGTCCCACCAGTAAGCTGCCCACGAGTAAAAACACTGACCCATTCAGACAAGATTCCCGCAGCACTTCTTTCCAGGAAAACGCTTGCGGTTCTGTCCCTTCATCGGAGTGACGACGGTTGGCAAAGGTACGAACCAGCAACAAACCGACAATAATTGCTGGAGATTCCATTAATGCTAAGGCAGCAACCATGTGACCGCCAAAGTTAACGTTTAAGCGCGTTAAGAAAGAACTGGCTGTGACAAACGTTACCGCACTAATAGAGCCGTAGGTAGCCGCGATCGCTGCGGCATTATAGATATCAAGCTTCAGTCGCAAAATAAAGAAAGAATAAATCGGCACGACTGCTGCCACCATCACCGCTGCCACTAAAGTGATCCCAATATCAAGTGTTAATCCACTCTCGTGTAGCTCATGACCCCCTTTAAATCCAATCGCAAACAGCAGGTAAAGTGAAAAAAGCTTAGGGATGGGCTGGGGAATTTCAAGGTCTGATTTGAGAAAAACAGCAATTAAACCAATGAAAAAAAATAAAACTGGAGGATTTAAAATATTAGATAAAATTAAACTAGAGTTCATCTATTAATTACTCTCGACTTGACAGAGGGTTAAGTTTGGCTCCTGAGAGCGCACTTTAAAAGTATCATTGAAATGTCACAGTTAACCGTTCTAGAATGCATTTCAGTGTTGAATGGACGAGTTAAGAGGGTAACCACACCATCGGGGAGATCTTCACTCAGATCAACCCCTTGTGATCATCTCAGTGAATTTTAAGACTGATTTGTTTTGTTTTCCATTTTTAAGTTGATTATCATTGTTTGAATCAAAATTTATGTTGAGCGTACTCATTTGGGTTCCTGTGTTGGGGGCAATTCTACTTGGAATCTGGCCAAAACTCACTTCACAGCAAGCCCGGAAAATTTCGTTAGTGATTTCGGGTGGACTCTTTGTGTGGTCAATCCTTTTAGCCCGTTTCTTTGATGTCAGCCATTCTGGACTCCAAATGGTAGAGTTTTTCCCCTGGATAGAACCATTGGGATTAAATTATTATCTAGCATTAGACGGCATTTCTTTACCCTTGGTGATTTTAAATGGCCTACTCATTGGGATTGCCATCTGGAGTACTGATTCATCCATTAACCGCCACCGACTGTATTATGGATTGATTTTCCTGATTTCAGCCGGCATTGCGGGTAGTTTTTTAGCCCAAAACTTATTATTATTCCTGCTGTTTTACGAACTGGAACTGATTCCTTTATATTTGCTGATTGCCATTTGGGGTGGCAAACGTCGGGGTTATGCTGCCACTAAATTCTTGATTTATACAGCCGTTTCAGGCATTTTAGTCTTAGCCGCTTTCCTGGGTATTGTGTGGCTGACCCAAGCCCCGAACTTTGATCTCGATACGTTGCAGGCTTCCTCCCTCGGTATTTCGGCTTTACCATTGACCACTCAACTGATTTTGCTCGCCGGGATTGTTATTGGTTTCGGCATCAAAATTCCGTTGGTTCCGTTCCATACCTGGCTACCAGATGCCCACGTTGAAGCCTCTACCCCCATTTCTGTGTTGTTAGCCGGAGTCTTACTAAAACTGGGAACTTATGGGTTGCTGCGGTTTGGCGTCGGGTTATTCCCTGAAGCTTGGACAGAGGTAGCCCCTTGGGTTGCAGGGTGGGCGGTTGTCAGCGTCCTCTATGGGGCATTTTGTGCCATCACCCAAACGGACATGAAGAAAATGGTTGCCTATAGTTCCATTGCCCACATGGGCTATATTTTACTGGCGTTTGCTGCGGCTACCCCTCTGAGTTTACTGGGTTCTGTAGTTCAAATGGTCAGTCATGGGTTAATCTCCGGTTTGCTGTTTCTTTTGGTGGGAGTGGTTTACAAAAAATCCGGCAGTCGGGACTTGGAAGTATTGCGGGGACTATTAAACCCAGAACGCGGTTTACCGTTAATTGGCAGTTTAATGGTATTAGCAGTGATGGCTAGTGCCGGAATTCCTGGGTTAGTGGGATTTATCTCAGAATTTCTGGTCTTTCGCGGCAGTATTGAAGTTTTCCCTGTACAAACGTTACTCTGTATGATTGGAACAGGTTTAACTTCAGTGTATTTCTTAATCTTAACCAACCGCGCCTTTTTTGGCCGCCTCTCTGATTTAGTGGTGAATTTACCTCCGGTCCAGTGGCGAGATCGAATTCCAGCCATTGCTTTAGCAGTGATTATTACCCTGCTGGGAATTCTACCTCAGGTGTTGGTTGATCTGAGTGAAAGTACTACTGCAGTCTTTATGAATGCTCAACCCAATATTGCTCAAATTCAGAGTTATAAGGGGTAGGGTGTAGGGTGTGGAGTGTAGGAAGTTAATAGGCACTCCTGCTACAGGCAACAGTTTATCTTCCTTGTCTCCCTTGTCTTCCTTATCCCCCTACTCCCTACTCCCTACTCCCCGTTCCCTCCAATAACAAATAACCAATAACCAATAACCAATAACAATTATGACATCAACCCTTTCTAAACCTTCCCCTCATCCTTACAATGCTTATATTGAACGCTTGGAAGCAGGGGGCGCGTTATTACCAGACTCCCCGGAAAATGTCACCGAGGTGGTAGGCATTCTCAAAAGTTATGGGATTGTTCTGGATGCCTATTCAGTGAACCTGAATTATGTCGCTGATCGTCAATTTTTAGTATTATTTCCATTTTTCAAATATTTTGATCACGGCTTTAGCTTCAAACAATTATTACAACATTGGTGGCATGACCGCATTAATTTTGAATATGCTGAATATTGCATGAAATCCATGATGTGGCATGGCGGCGGCGGCTTAGATCAATATTTAGATTCAGCAGAATTTAAACAACTGGCTGAAACCGCTATTCAAGCCAAGCTGAAAGGTAATATTTTCATGCAATTTTTGCATAAAATCTTTCCAGAATTTCTCCCTGAACAAGTTCGCCAACTGGCTTATTATAGCGGACTAGGTCAATTTTGGCGGGTGATGAGTGATATTTTTATATCCCTTTCAGATCGCTATGATAACGGGGAAATTACATCGATTCCCCAAGTGGTTGATCAGATTTTAGCGGGATTAGTGGCTGATGCCAATAAACCCATTACTTACGCTGTAGAAATTAGAGGTCAACGCTATGATATTTTACCGAAATCAGCGGAATTAACCTTCTTAATGGATACGGCTGTTCCTTATGTTGAAGCGATTTTCTTTAGGGGAACACCCTTTCCAGGAACTGTGTCTTATAACGCACAAGTTCATCAAATCCCAGACGAACAAAAAGACTTTACTTATGGAGCATTATATGCCGATCCATTACCCATTGGCGGTGCAGGTATTCCCCCAACTCAACTGATGCAAGATATGCGCCATTATTTACCGGAATATTTACATGAAATTTACCGTAACAGTTGTCGGGGAGAAGATGATTTACGCATCCAAATTTGTCAGACGTTTCAAAAGTCAATGTTTTGTGTGACAACCGCCGCCATTCGAGGCTTAGCCCCTTATCCTTTAGATACCACTGATCCGGAACAAAAACAAGCCAATCGTACCTATTTAGAAGGGTGGATGGATCGATTTTTAAGCTCTCGCTTAGCAGATGTGAATAAACCGACCGAACGCGCCTGTCAATTGTTCCCTGAACGGATCAGCCATTAGGTGAAAGGGCGAAATTATGTGTTAATTTTTGATGGAACAGTTCAAGCCGATGATGTCTGATACTTCCCGTTCTGGCTATACTTTACCCGTTTTTGCCTGTGCCTCGGCTGTCGCTGCATTACAACATCTCCGTCAGCCCGATGCGGATCGGACTGAAGTAGAGATTAACTTGGTTAAACCAGCTCAAACCGTTAAAATTGGAATTGAACAGGTAGCCCTTCTCCAACCTGGAATGGCTTTAGCCATCAGCCGTTCTGACCCCGGAGACAACTTAGATTTAACTCGCAATACGCCAATTTGGGCAATGGTAGAATGGGTTGAGCAGCTTGATCCGGCTGAAGCCATTCACCCTCAAATTGGCTTGCGAGGAGGAGAGGGCATTGGATATCATCGTTCCAGTGGACAAGCTGCAATCTATCGTTATGCACAGCAATTATTCCATCAGAATCTCACTCCTGACTTAACCTCCAACGAGAAAATTCAAGTCACAATCATTTTGCCAGAAGGTCGTCAACTGGCACAACGCACCTCAAATGAAGCGTTTGGCGTAGTTGAAGGACTCTCATTACTGGGAACCACAGGCATTTCTCAACCCCTGAGTTCACCGCAACAGTTAGAAATTTATCAGGCTGAATTAAAGTCAAAAGCCAGTCACTCCAAGAATTTAGTCTTTTGTTGGGGAGAAAATGGTTTAGACTTAGCTCAAACCCTGGGAATTCCAGTTGAACAAACCGTAAAAACAGCCAATTGGTTGGGGCCGATGTTAGTCAGCGCTGCGATCGCTGGGGTTGAGTCGATTTTGCTCTTGGGTTATCATGGTAAGTTAATTAAATTAGCAGGAGGCATCTTTCACACTCACCATCATTTAGCCGATGGACGATTAGAGATTTTAACCGCTCACTGTGCAGTCTTAGGTTTACCGACCCAGGCGTTAAAGATCATCTTAAGTTGTGAAACCACAGAAGCTGCCTTAGATTACTTACAAAAGTTGGATAAGACTTCAGGAAACCTGACTTCTGATCCCCATTGGGTTCCTCAAGTGTATCAGGCGATCGCGGCTAAAATTGACCAACGAACTGCTGCTTATATCCGTCAGTATAGTTCCCAAATCATTCAAGTGGGATCGGTTCTTTTTGATCGTCGTCGTCAAATCATTATTAAAAGTAAAATAGGCGAGCAACTCCTGTCAAAAATTTGTAACGCTAGCCCCAATAATCGCCCTTCATCTTAGAGAAAATTGAGTCAAAATTAACGAGGACTATAGCAATGCTAAAATGAAGAGTTATAAACCCGTGAGAGGATTGAGATTTTTAACCTCTTGGCAAACCTAAAATGACTCCGTTTGGGATTTCAAAATGTTATCCTCTAGCTTTGCCGAATGGACAACAATCGATGGAGTTTTGCTCAAGCATTTGACTCCACTGCTAACCCTTTAATCTTTACTACTTGATTCACCCAACATGGCTTCTCAAACTGAGATACCGACTCAATCGGAACCGACAGTTTCTTCTACCCAATCATTAAACCGACAAATGATTGTTATTCTGGATTTTGGCTCTCAATATTCAGAACTGATTGCCCGTCGAATTCGGGAAACTGAAGTTTACTCAGAAGTAATTTCCTATCGCACCAGCGCTGAACAACTGGCTGCACTCAATCCAAAAGGAATTATTTTATCGGGAGGACCAAACTCAGTCTATGATGAAAGAGCACCCCAATGCGATCCCAAAATTTGGGATTTGAAGATTCCTGTCTTAGGGGTCTGTTACGGGATGCAATTGATGGTGCAACAACTGGGCGGCGACGTGGAACGGGCGCAACGGGCTGAATACGGCAAAGCCTCCTTATTGATTGATGACCCTACCGACTTGCTGACGAACGTGGAAGAAGCCTCCACCATGTGGATGAGTCATGCAGACTCCTGTACTAACCTCCCCCCAGGCTTTGAAATTTTAGCCCATACTGAGAATACGCCCTGCGCGGCCATTGCTCATCACCCACGCAAACTCTACGGGGTTCAATTTCATCCCGAGGTGGTGCATTCTGAATATGGTTTAGCCCTAATTCGTAATTTTGTTTACCATATCTGCAAATGTCAACCCACCTGGACAACTGAGGCATTTGTAGAAGAAGCCATCCGGGAAGTTCGCGCCAAAGTAGGAGAGAAGCGGGTATTACTAGCCCTTTCTGGCGGCGTAGACTCTTCAACCCTAGCGTTTTTACTCCACCGCGCTATTGGTGATCAACTGACTTGTATGTTTATCGATCAAGGGTTTATGCGAAAGTATGAACCGGAACGATTACTGAAAATATTTAGTGAACAGTTCCATATTCCCGTTCAATATGTCAATGCCCGCGATCGCTTCCTGGCAAAATTAGAAGGCGTAACCGACCCGGAGAAAAAGCGTAAAATTATTGGTCATGAATTTATTAAAGTCTTTGAAGAAGAATCTGCCCGCTTAGGGCCGTTTGACTATCTCGCCCAAGGGACGTTATATCCGGATGTAATTGAGTCAGCCGATACCAATGTTGACCCGAAAACCGGAGAACGCATTGCGGTTAAAATTAAAAGCCATCACAATGTCGGCGGATTACCCAAAGATCTGCGGTTTAAGCTGGTTGAACCCTTACGGAAATTATTTAAAGATGAAGTTCGCAAAGTCGGGCGTTCCATTGGTTTACCAGAGGAAATTGTCCGTCGTCATCCGTTTCCAGGCCCCGGTTTAGCCATTCGGATTTTAGGAGAAATTACCCCGGAACGCTTAAAAATACTGCGGGATGCTGACTTTATTGTACGGGATGAAATTACCCGTCGGGGAATGTATCATGATTTCTGGCAGGCATTTGCCGTATTGCTTCCCGTCCGTAGCGTAGGCGTGATGGGGGATCAACGGACTTATGCTCATCCGATTGTCTTGCGTTGTATTTCCAGTGAAGATGGCATGACCGCTGATTGGTCGCGGGTTCCCTATGATTTATTAGAAACCATTTCTAACCGTATTGTCAACGAAGTGGCAGGAGTAAACCGCGTGGTGTATGACATCACCTCAAAACCACCCGGAACCATTGAGTGGGAATAAAGGATAGGGAGTAGGGGGAGATGGGAAGATAGGAAGATTGGGAGACAAAGGGGACAAGGAAGATAAGGAAGATAAACTGTTGCAAGAATGCCTATTGCCTTCTGACTTCTGACTTCTAACCCCCGTCTACACCCCACACCCTACCCACTACCCCCTAAGATCATAAACTGGGAAAATATAGTCAACTAAACAGTATTATTTGTTAGATTGATTAAGGTTGTGAGGAACTGAGATGTCAATTGAGTATCCGAGTGATTTAAAATATACCGACTCTCATGAGTATGTCCGATTGGATGGCGAAATTGCTACCATTGGTATTAGTGCCTTTGCTATCGAGCAACTGGGAGATATCGTATTTCTAGAACTGTCTGAAATTAATGATGCCCTGAAAAAAGGCTCATCTTTCGGTACAGTTGAATCAGTCAAGGCAGTGGAAGAGTTAATAGCCCCTGTGAGTGGCACAGTGATTGATCGCAATGACGCTTTAGTAGAAGCCCCAGAACAACTGGCCGAAGATCCTTATGGTGAGTGTTGGTTGTTGAAAGTTCGAGTGGATGATTTAACTGAACTGGATGATGCCATGTCAGTAGAAGAATATCAAGCTGCTGTGGCAGGAGAATAATTGATCAGGCTAGACGTAGCGGGAGTCGAAAGTCAGCGAATCAGAATTTTTTCTCCTGAATACTGACCCCTGACTCCTAGTACGATCAAGATGTAATTGTTCCGGTCACCGGAGATGATGCGATCGCATAATCTTTAATGGGAATGCGACCTGCCAGATAAGCCAACCGACCCGCTTGAGTTGCCAGTCCCATCGCAGTTGCCATCAAAACCGGTTTTTGCGCCAGTGCGATCGCGCTATTAATTAATAACGCATCTGCCCCCATTTCCATGGCTGCGGCAGCTTCACTAGGGGTGCCAATTCCGGCATCAACTACCACAGGAACTGTAGCATTAGCGATAATGATTTCAATATTAGCCGCATTTTTAATCCCTTGACCAGAACCAATCGGAGATCCCAACGGCATGACCGTGACACAGCCTGCCTCTTCTAAACGCTTTGCTAGTAGTGGATCAGCGTTAATATAGGGAAGGACGGCAAATCCTTCTTTGACTAACATTTCTGCGGCTTCTAAAGTGCCAATGGGGTCAGGCAGTAAATATTTAGGGTCAGGAATCACTTCTAACTTGACAAAGTTGTTCTCTTCCTGTCCCAACAATTTTGCCATTTCTCGCCCTAAGCGGGCGACTCGAACCGCTTCTTCAGCGGTTTTACATCCAGCGGTGTTGGGTAACATCCAAATTTTTGCCCAATCAATTGCCTCGGCTAATCCCTCATGTCCAGGGGCTTGGGTTTGTACTCGTCGGACTGCAACGGTAACAATTTCACAACCACTGGCAGCAATACTCTGTTGCATCTCTGCCCGGTTTGGATACTTTCCGGTTCCCGTCATCAAACGAGAATTAAACGTTTTTCCAGCAATGGTTAAAGGGGGATCTGTCGGTTGGGTAATCGGTTGATCTAAAGTTTGCATTATTCTCCATGAAGATCGAATTAATCCAATTCGGGTGATCAGCTCTTATTGTCAAGCTATTTCAACTACACTATAATGATTTAGCAGAGATTCATGTTGTGAAAAAATACTGGGGTGTGTAACTCAGCCGGATAGAGTAGCTGCCTTCTAAGCAGTTTGTCGCAGGTTCGAGTCCTGCCACACCCGTAGGGGTGGAAGCCTTATTATATTTAGCCTTCAAGGCTTAAGGGGTACACGATTATTGTGTACATAGCTTATTTGTACCAGTTTAGTACCAGATATGGCGATCCTCAAACGCTAACGAACATCCCCCAGTCAGTTGATGCCAAACAATAAAAGTATAGGCACACATTACCAAAATAAAATGTCTCATTAAGCTGTGTTTGTGACGGACTTGATATTATTTGAGTCCTAACCGACCCTTGGCTTCTCGATAGAAAACTTCCACCCAATATTTCTTTGAGAATAAGTCTCGACTACCCATTTAGGAGTCACTATATTGGCTTCGACATTTGTCAAAAAATAGTCAATATCTGTGGCTTCACTAAAGGTTTCTTTCATCGGATTGACTCCAGAAGAAGACGAAACTAAAATGCATACTCTATATACAATAGCACTATTTCTCTCTCTAATTTTCGCTCAAGTCCCAATCGGTATAATGCTAAAAGCAAGCCTTCTCCTGCCTTCATCATAACCCTTTTGCATCTGACTCAGCGATCGCCCCAGCCATCGAAGGGCAATCGGGATCTGGCAAGATTGCAACAGGTGAAGATGACATTTAATGTGGCAATAGACATCACGTCGAAATGACCTTGAGTTAGGGTGAGTTCCCTGTTTCTTGAAAGCGGGTTCTTCCCACTCTTAAAATTTGTCCCGCCAGTACTGCCGCACCAAAACCGTTATCGATATTCACCACACCAATTCCAGGGGCGCAGGAATTTAACATAGTTAATAACGGCGCTAAACCATTAAAATTTGCCCCATAACCCACACTGGTGGGGACAGCAACCACAGGACAGTCTGCTAAACCCGCCACCACACTGGGTAACGCCCCTTCCATGCCGGCAACGACAATTAACACGTCGGCTGCGGCTAACAGATGCCGATGAATGAGTAAACGGTGAATACCTGCTACACCAACATCCCAAAGCCGTTGTACCTGAAACCCTGATAACGTGGCTGTAACGGCAGCTTCTTCCGCCACGGGTAAGTCAGCCGTTCCTGCCGTCAAAATCGTGATAGTCCCTGGTTGAGAGGGGAATTGAGGTTGAGATGAGGGATGAAGGGCTGCAATTCGTGCCAAGGGATAATAGGATAAATGGGGTATATTTTCTTGCAACTGCCCAAACACTTCAGGCTGAATTCGAGTCGCCATCACCACTGAATGACGTTGTGCCATGGCATTCATAATTTGAAGAATTTGATCGGGGGTTTTATCTTGTCCCCAAATCACTTCGGGAAATCCTGTTCTTAATTGGCGATGATGATCAATACGGGCAAAATCACCTACTGTTTCAATTTCAAGTTGCTTGATTTTTGTCAAGGCATCAGTCGGTTGAACTGCACCTGTGGCAACGTCTTCTAGGAGATGCTGTAATGCTTCTGAATTCATGTAGCTTATTCTTTAATATCTAACTCGTAAAGATTCCAAAAACCACCACCGAGAGGGGTATATTGAATGCCGACAACGCGATCGCGAATGGCTTCAAAGGATAACGGATTCACCATATATAAAAATGGGACTTCTTCTGCCACAATTTGTTGGAAGCGACTATATAACGCTTTGCGTTTAACCGTATCAAATTCTTGGGAAGCTTCAACAAAAATTTGATCGACTTCTCGTTCCCAATTAGCAGCCGTCCAGCCTTCTATCTTCCCTTCTCCCGGTTGAGATCCTTGGTTAAAGGTATGCAATCGGCCATTGACCGACCAAATATTATAACCGCCATGGGGTTCTACCCCACTACCGCCGGTAAATCCGCCCAGATAAGCATCCCAATTTCGAGATTGAGACAGTCGTTCAACATAGGTGTTAAAACTCAAAAATAAGGGGTCAACTTTAATTCCTAACTTACCTAAATCTTGATTAATTTGGGTAGCCATTTGTTCTCTGACTTTTTTACCCGAACTCACCAGTAAGGTAAAGCGAACACGATTACCATCAGCATCATGGAGTTGACCGGATTCATCATAATAAAATCCAGCATCCGTTAAGAGTTGTTTTGATTTTTCTGGGTTATATTCGTAGGTTTTTAAGCCTTCTTCGGGAGAGAAGTAAAAGGGGCTTTGTACGGGAATGGCTGAATATTGCGGTGCACCTAATCCCAGATAAATATTATTCTTCATGACTTCTCGGTTAATACCATAGTAAATCGCTTGACGAAAGGCTTTGTTATTAAACCAGGCGGATTTAACGGGATCAACAAAGGGTTTACCTTGAGAATTTTTCCCTTGGTTTAGGTTAAATGACATGAAAATTGTCCCTGTATCCGGCCCCGGACTATAAATTGTATATTTGCCCCGTTCTGCTTCAGGCTTAAGTAATGGATAGGCTTCTGGTTGCACGTCTAATGTATCTAATGAACCGGATCGAAAATTAAGGAGTTGATTATCCGTACTTTCAATAATTTGCCATACAATCTGTTCAATTTTAGGTAGAGGATTTCCCTGTTTGTCTTTGCGCCAATAGTAAGGATTTCTTTCTAAAATCACTCGTTGATTAGGAGTATAACTAAGCATTCGATAATAACCATTCCCTACAATTTCTGGCGGATTAGTATCGGTTCCCCAAGTACTTAAAAATAGAGGGTGACCATCTTGATCGGTTTTTTCAACGGATTCTTTTAAAAGATGAGCCGGTAAAATTGGCAGTCCACCTGCATAGCGAACAAACGGCGCAAAGGGTTCAGGAGTTGAAAATTCAACGCGACGATCATCAAGTTTCTTGACGGTGGGAAACTGACGACTTTCTCCAACTCGTAAAATATCCTTAAAACTACTCGGAATTTTATCATTAAGATAGACATTGTTGTAAGTAAAAATGATATCATCAGCCGTCATAGGTTCCCCATCTGACCACTTTAAGCCTTCCCGCAAACGAATGACAATTTTTTGCTTATCATCGGAGATTTCCCAGGCTTCTGCTAGGTTCGGTTCTAACTCTCCGGTGACGGGATTTTCAATAATTAATGAGTCATAAATATAGCCAAATACACTATAAGCCGATTGATTTAAAGGATAATTAAAGGTGCCAGGGCCACTGGGCGTGGGAATAACTAATCGAGAAGGTAAGCTAGACTGGGCAGGCTGACAAGCGGATAAAAAAGTGATGAAAAATAAACTGATACCTATCAGTAAACAACGATGCCAAAGTCGAGTCATTCTATTGATATTAATCGTCATTTTAATCAATCGTATCGTCTTAATAATTGCGGGATTTAGATCGTGAAAGTACAGTTAATCTAGATTTTATGAAGGGTTAGTTACCGTTATTGTGATCTCAACTTTTTTTCTGTAATAAAACAACTGCATAAACGGCAATTCCTTCTTCTCGACCCACGGGGCCTAATTTCTCGTTGGTGGTGGCTTTAATTCCCACTTGGTCTGGTTCTAATTGTAAAACATCTGCTAAGCGATCGCGCATGGCTGAGATATGAGGTTTCAGTTTGGGACGTTCTGCCACAATCACAGAGTCAATATTACCAATACACCAACCTTGATCTTGCACCATCTGATGGACTTGTTGCAGCAACACTATACTATCTGCACCTGCCCATTTGGGATCAGAAGGGGGAAAGTAGAGTCCAATATCTCCCAGGCTGAGTGCCCCTAGCATTCCATCCATGATGGCATGGGTGAGGACATCGGCATCACTATGCCCCAGCAGTCCTAAGGAATGTTCAATATGGATACCCCCCAGAATTAAGGGTCGTCCTTCTACCAAACGATGAATATCGTAGCCGTTTCCAATGCGAATGTTCATAGCGCTTGAGTTTACAACCATTTCCCCTGCATTCTTTAGTCTAAACAGTTGGGGAACAGATGGATAGGTTCTACCGTTGGAGACAGAGGATTTTTCTCTCACTGCATCTTAAGATAGATTCGTCAATCTTTTTTAACTAAACGTTGCAATCTAACGGCAAGTGTGTTAACTTTTATGTATAAGTTGACAGCAAGCAAATATCAGGAGTTACGAATCATGGAAAATCAAGAAAACAAGTTTGGATTTACTGCATTTGCAGAGACCTGGAATGGTCGCTTAGCAATGTTAGGATTTGTGATTGGAATTGCAACTGAGTTATTAACAGGTCAAGGCATTCTTTCTCAAATCGGTTTAATGTAATTTCAGAGTTCAATTGGTTAATACCAATTGTGTCAGTCATCATCTATTATCATCATTAATTTAACAGGGACTTTTGAGAGAATCTCTCGAAAGTCCTTTAACTAATAATGATTGTGTGCGACTCGTTCCTACCAAAAGTCCATAACGGAGGTGGGTAGGGCAAGGTATAAAACCTTGACAACTTAATAACTGTGATGGTGAAAGTCCATCCCTCTAGATAGTGGAGTGAAAGCATAACCCCTTCTCACTGAGAATGGTCATCAAAGCGAGAAAAGCGGGGTTAAACGGCAGTAATGATGAATCTGACATCAAAGATGGAGACCTATTAGAAGCCGACCATATTATCCCTCAATCAAAAGGGAGTAAAAATAATTGATATAATAAGCAGTTACTCTATCGACATTGCCACGACACCAAAACTGCATTAGATCAGACTGGTACTCAAGACAAGAACCACTGGAGACAGGAGCCGAATGAGGTGAAAGTCTCACGTCCGGTTCTGAAGACAAGTATAAATGGCGACATTTATGCTGAGTTCAACAAACCTTGGATGATAGTCAAAGATCTCTTCTTCTGCCTTCTGCCTTCTGCCTTCCTTCCAGATTTTGTGAGAAACTATTATAGATTTGGTTTAAGATGAAAAGCACATCAGTATAAGTTCAAAGATTCTAAATTTCGTAATTGTTATGCCTGAGCCTAGTTGCTATGCCGTTCACCTGATGATTGAAGGGGGACACCGAGAAGAAATCCGCTTCAAGACTATGAAAGAGTTTCAGGTTTGGTATCAGAAGGGGTTAATTCCAAACCAAGCGTCTCAAGATTTTCTCAACGTTCCCCTCAAAATGGCAGATGGAGAATATATGGTGGTTCGTCCAGCTAGTATTCAAGCCATTCGCGTTGAACCTGTTTACACCACCAGTATTGATCGCGATGAAGTGGAATAACTATCGATGCAAAGCACATCAGCCCTAGAACCGCTTTAGCCTAGCCATGTGGGTTAGCACTCTTGCCAATTTTGGCTCTTAATCAATAACCTATGACAAATGACAAACAAAAAATAATACCCCAAGTCATTGGTATTGATATCGGTGGGTCAGCGCTGAAGTTGGGACGGTATGATGTTCAGGGTCATTGCTATCAATCTCTAACTGTTCCTACCCCTCAACCCGCAACACCCCAGTCCGTTTTAGAAACGGTTGTCAATTCCACACCACAAATCATTCCCAATGTCAAGTTAATTCAAGCAATAGGAGTAGGTTTACCAGGGCCAGTAGATGGGACAGGACGGATTTCTCAAATTGCGATTAATCTCAGCAACTGGAAAAATGTTCCTTTAGCCGACCAATTAGAACAGAAAATGGGTCTGCCAGTAATTATGGCAAATGATGCCAATTGTGCCGGGTTAGGCGAGGTTTGGTTAGGGGCAGGACAGAGTTTACGCAATGTAATTGTTTTGACGTTGGGAACTGGAGTCGGCGGTGCAATGATTATCAACGGCAAGTTATTTGTCGGTCATCACGGTGCAGCCGGAGAATTAGGACTGATTACATTAAATCCCGATGGTCCCCCCTGTAATAGTGGCAATAATGGCTCATTAGAACAGTATCTATCCATTCAAGCCGTTCGTCGAGAAACCGGGTTAGACCCTGCCGAGTTAGCCGAAAAAGCATTAGCTGGAGATGAAAAGGCTTGTCAATTTTGGCAACAATATGGTCGGTGGTTGGGGGCAGGTTTAGCCAGTTTAATTTATGTATTAACCCCAGAAGCTATTATTTTAGGCGGTGGAATTAGTGCGGGTGCTGCCTTATTTCTCCCCAGTACTCAAGCAGAAATTGAACGGCGAGTCTTACCCACTTCTCGCGTAGGAATGCAACTGTTATTAGCAAAATTAGGCAATCAAGCCGGCACAATTGGAGCAGCAAAGCTAGCCATACAAACCTTTGGTTTAGATTGTTGAAAGGCAGCTATGCAGGAGGCAGGAGGTTCTCCCCATTGCCTATTGCCTATTATCAATTTTCCTCAACTTCTTCACCTTCTGAGGGGAAAAAGAGTAAACGAATTCCCATAATAGCAAATCCGACTGCTGCCGCAATTTTAACCCAACGAGTCGGCAAGACTTCTGCCATACCTTGACCAATAATTACCCCCAGAAAACTGGCTAATAGTAAAGCAAGAGCCGTACCGAAAAAGATAGCACGAGGAGATTTTGTAGTTCCACTGAGGGCAATTGCTGCCACCTGACTTTTATCCCCTAATTCAGATAAAAATACTGCGATAAAACTTAATCCTAATAGTTGAAAATCCATTTAGCGTAATACTTCCACAGTTAACAATAATGCAATCACCAATAACGTAATTCCAGCCGAACGTTCTAAGGTTTGAGGAGAAATACGCCGCGCCAGCCATCGCCCGACCCAAACCCCTAGAAAGCTGGTGGTGACTAAGGCGCTACCCGCCCCCAAAAACACAACCCAAGGCTTTTGAGACTCTGCCGTCATTAATAAGGTAGTTAGTTGGGTTTTATCACCAATTTCAGCCAGAAAAATCGTGATAAATGTTGAAGCAAAAATGCCCCAAGGCTTGGGTTTACGTTTCGGTATGTCTGTAGTGGACACCTCTAATACTTTGGTTTGAGGGGTTGAGGAATGATTATTCTCAACATTAGACTGAGAATCAGAGACAGATTGAGATTTAGAGGAAAGGGTCACAGGTAATATTACAATCACAACGGATGTTATCTAATTGTAATCTTTATCAGATTTAACCCAAGGATGCAAGCTCTGTTAGAGGCAAGAGGGTGTAGGGGATTGGGTGTGGGGTGTAGGAAACAGGGAACAGAATGTAGGTTAGGTAGAACACCGTGAAACCCAACAACTGAGTCTCCTCCTCTCCCATAACAGACTACAATGATTTTTAATTGTAGAGAAAATGAGCATCTATGGCTGAGCAACGAATCCCTTTAAGATGGAGTCGCTGGATTTCCCTATGTTTAGTTATCCTATTAACATGGGCTAACAGTGCGGTATTTGCTCAGGAATCTAACTCAACCGACGAGTCAACCGCTACAGAAGAACCAGTATTAGATGAATTTTCTCCCAACCCTCTAAACAGTAACGAACCGGATGAACTCTTACCGAACCCACCGCCTCAGGGGCAGTTTCTTAGTCCAACGCAACAGGAACAACTTGCCCCAGCTTTAGAGCAACTTAACGCAGAAGCAGCCGCTTTACTGGCGGCAGGCAACCCAACAGCAGCATTAAATTTATGGATGCGAGAATTGCGACTACGGCGTTATTTTGGAATATTACCAGAAATTACCGCATTACGTCGCGTCGGGAATATTGCCTTAAATAACAATCAACAATTATACGCTAAATTTATCACAGAACGATTACAGCAAATTTTACAACAGGTGCAATCTGAGTCAGAATTTAATCAAGAAATCTTACAAAACTTAGGCTTAGCTTTTCAAGAATTAGCCGCGAAAGATTCAGCATTAGAAAGCTATCAAACTTTATTAAATTGGGCGCGTCAACAGGATAAAATTTTTGTGGAAGAACAGGCCATTAGTCAAATTGCTGAGGTCTATTTAAATTGGTTAGATTATCCCAAAGCGGCTCAAAGTTACGAAGAATTACTCACCCTACAACAACAAATTAGCGCCCTACAACAACAGGGAAAACTTCCCGAACGAGTAACCCCGCCACCCGCAACTGAGGAGAATACTAACCCTCTGCCTAGTGAAATTCAAACCCTAGAACAGTTGGCATTTGTTTATGAACAAATGGGGGAATATTTACAGGCGATTGCAGCCCAAGAAAGGTTAGTGGGATATTATTCTGAACAACAAAATTTACCCCGAATTCCACAGTTAAAACTCAGCATTGGGGAAAACTACGAACAGCTTCAACAATATCAACAAGCCGCCCAAAATTATCAAGAAGCCTATCAACTTTCCACGACGATTCAACAGTACGTTATTGCTAGCGATGCTTTAGAAAAGTTAGGTAAATTATATCATTCTCAGGATCAAAACGATGCCGCCTTGGAATTGTATCAAGCACAATTGTTAATTTATCAACAATCCTATAATTGGATTGGGATGATGAGCAGTTATGATAAAATTGGGGATATTTATTTAGAGAAAAAAGCTTATCCCCAAGCCTTATCTGCTTTTCAACAGGGTTTGAAGTTGGCAAATCAGTTAAAATATAAAGAGGATTATTTTACTCGAAAAATCGAATCTGTGAGTCAAAAAATTAGTCGTTAATCTTTTTCGATTTTTCAAAGGGTGCATCACCTTGAAGCCATTGACTCTAGGGAATGCACTACATCATTTAACATTCTATCTTTGTGTCCTTTGTGTCTTTGTGGTTGATCAATACCCATTATCCCTTAAATATTGTAAAATACCTTGAGCGATCGCCTGCGCCATTCGACTCTGTTGAGCAGGATTTGCCAAAATTGACGCATCATAACTATTCGTTACAAAACCCGTCTCCACCAAAACCGCAGGCATGGCTGAATTTCTCAACACATAGAATCTTGCCTGTTTCACTCCTCGGTTTTCCATTTGAAGGTTTGCCATAATACTATTTTGAATATACTGCGCCAAACGGTAACCGCTTTGATAATAATAGGTTTCTACCCCAGACGCACCCGCCCGATAAGCAGCATTGGCATGAATACTGACAAATAAAGTGGCATTCAAACGGTTTGCTAATTGAGTCCGAGGTTCCAGTTCAACGAGGCGGTCATCTTGACGAGTTAATACCGCTTGTACCCCATTCTGTTCTAAAATTTGCGCCACTTCATAGGAAATGGGAGAGACTACATCTTTCTCCTGTAACCCACCAACACCCACAGCCCCCACATCACTTCCCCCATGTCCGGGGTCAACAATCACCAACACTCGACCGCTTCTGACTGCTAAATTACTCGGTTGCGGGGGATTTAACGGCGCAGCAGGAGTGGCGTTACGAGAATTGGGAGACTGCAAAGCCTGTAACTGTTGTAGCAGGGATGAAGACTGCTGAGGTGTTGCTTGAGGTATTTCAGAGGTTGCTTGAGGTGTTTCAGGGGTAGCTTGAGGACGAGGTGGCAGTAAAGGCTGTAATTGTTGGGAGGCTGACGCAGTGGTATTCGCTGGGGGTACAGCGGGCATGGCTGCTAAATTCATTCCCATGGGGAAGATAATCTGATTGCCACTGGGTTGGTTGGGTTGACCAATTTTAACCCGCGTTGCCGGCTGAATTAATAAGGTGAAGGTTTCGGAGTCTTCCTGACGCAGTTGAGTGGAAATTAAAGGCCCCCCTACTTGCCGTTGAGGCAGTCGTACTCCTTCCGCAAGTTTGGCAGAAAAAAAGGTAATCCCATAAGCACCCGTTTGAGCATCCCAACCGTGAGTATAATTCAACGGTTTATCGGCATTAATCACAAAATAAGATTGATTTTGCAGTTCAACGGACTGAATGGTTGCCACGCCCCCAGAAACCTGAATAGCAGGGGGTGTGCCGCCTTGGGGCCAAACGGTTACCCCACCAGCCGAAGAACGGGCCTGCCAGTTTTGTTGAGTACTGGGGGTACTCATTGTCACCCGGACAACGGGGGGAGACGTGGATAATTGAGTCACTTGAGTCACACTCACCCCTTGTCGATTCGCTCGCCGTCCCACTGTGCTAGACTGAGGCGATAACATCGCGCCAAAGACATCAACCGTCATCCAGGTGCCATCTTGGCTTTGTTTAAATTCAATTTCTGGCATCCGGCCACTGGTACGGAGAATAATGCCATCTTCCTGCACTTCCACAAATTCTAATGTAGTTTGGGTTGAAGTGGGGACAGATTGACTGACAGTCGGCTGAGGTGCAACGGCTGGAGTGGTTGGGACAGTTGGGCTAGGTGTAGCGGTGCCTGTTGTCGATTGGGGTTGAGGAATTTGGACAACCCATTGGCTGTCAGAAATCCCCCGAAATTGAACTTGTTGGGGATTCAGGGTATAACCATCCACCAGTTCTATCACAATGCGAGCCGTTTGACCATTGGGTTGACCCACACGAATTTCTCGAATAGCCCCACCGACGGCTTGCTGACGGGTGACGCTGCCTAAGGTTGTTCCCGGCAAGTCTATCACTAAGCGAGTCGGGTTAGAAAGGAGTTGCGCTTTTGGCTGCACCCCGCCTTCTGTCGTAAAGGATAGTCTATTTTCACCGGCTTCAAATTGCCAGGATTGTAATCTCGCCGCTTCTGCGGGAGACACGAATAGAACTAAACCCGCCAGGGTGGGGAGTAACCAGCGCAGCAATAACATTTTTCCCATGCGTCAAACAACTCGGAAATTGAGCAACTTTTCAGCCAATATCAATTTTGACATTTCTCCACTGAAGTGGGGTAGATGGTATGATTTCTGCCGTTTCAGATTTTCTCGGCGCTTCAGCCACAGCATCATACCACAGATTAGACAGTCTGACCGATGAGAAGGTTGATGGTATTCAGGAGCTTCTGTTACAGGCAATCTTAGAAGGCAACAGGCAACAGTTTAAGCTTCTGACTCCTATACAGACGTAGCATGCTACGTCTGTACTGACTTCTGAAAAAATGAAGTGCGTGATGGCTGATAGCGCTACGTTCTTTGGTGTTTGACATTTTACTATATTGAGGAATAGAAAAAACCTGATATCAAGTCCGGATAATTAGTCATCATAAAACTAGAAATGCTAACTCAGACGAGATGTTTTAATCCCACACCCCACACCCCACACCCTACTCCCCATCAGAAGCAAATATATTGAGTATTCAACCGGACATGATATGATGATATTTTTTAGGAAGGTTGCACAGTTAAACTTTAAAAGCTTCCTTTAATATCTGTGTCACTTCAAGAACGTCTTCGTCGGTAATTCGCCAATTACTGAAGGCTGCCCGAAAACAGAATTTTCCATGATAATTACTGGGGGTTAAAAAGACTTTTCCGCTTTGATTGATCTTTTGCAATAAAGCCCGATTTCGTTGATTAACTATCGCTAAATCACCGTTAAATTTCCCAGCAAATAATACAACATTTAATTGCGGCGGTAAAATCAGATGATAAGATGGGGAAGATATAATCCATTCTGCCAGTTGCAGGGCGCGATCGCAATTATTTTCGACGATCTTTTGAATGCCAGCTTGACCATAAGCGGTTAAGGTAAACCATAGGGGTAATGCCCGAAACCGTCGAGAATTTTCTATGCCTCGGTTCATCATACTGGGTAATGTTGCCCCGGTTTCTAAGTATGCCGCGCCGGATGTAAAGGTTTCTTCTAACAGTTGGGGATGTTGGGTGAAGGCAATTCCACAATCATAGGGAACATTTAACCATTTGTGACCATCTACGGTAATGGAGTCGGCGAGTTCTGCCCCTATTGTTAAATGGGCTAACTGAGGACTACAGCGGGTAAATAGTCCGAATGCCCCATCTAAATGATGCCAGGCTTGATAAGTTTTGCACAGTTGAGTGATCGCGTTAAAATCATCAAAGGCAGTGGTTGAGACGGTGGCGGCACTACTAATCACTATTTTAACAGGGGCTGAACTGGCTTTAAGTTGGGTTTCTAAATCTTTGACATCCATCGCCTCCCCTTCTTGTCCGTTGGCATCGGGTAAACCCCGCACTTTGACCCACTGGTTTTGTCCAAAGCCGAGGATGCCTTGTACTTTAATTTGACTGGCGTGGGGTGTGGTGGCAAACAGTTGAAATTGATGCAAACAGCTAAAGCCTTCACGGGCAATATCATACCCTAGTTGTCGTCCTCCCCATTGACGGGCAGTGGCTAAACCCACGAGGTTAGAAGCGGTTGCCCCCGTGGTTAACACGCCGTCAAAGCGATGTTGAGGTAAATTAAACAACACTTTGAGTTGTTCGATAACAGCCAATTCAACCGCCGTGGCGATGGAGTCCCCCGGAACCATGACATTTTGGTCAAGGGTTGCTGTCAGCCAGTCTCCCACTAAAGCGGCAGGCGTGACACCGCCGGTAACAAACCCCCAGTATCGAGAACCCGAACTTCCGGAGAGATAGGGTAAAATATCTTGTTGAAATTTTTCTAAGGTTGCGTGAGTACCGAGTCCCGTTTCACGGAGGGTGGGTGAAAGACGATGAGAAGTCATACACCCAGCTGGTTGTTGAGACAGATGATGAATGTATTGTCTTGCTATTTGATACGCCTCAGATAAAAGAGAATTTAAATGAGCTTGTTCATCTTGAGGATGGGGTGATATCATATCTGGTTAAATACTGATCAGATCTGTGGAAGCCAGAGGCTAGAAGGCAGAAAGCAGAAGGGAAAAAGAAAGATTAGAAGGTTTGCAATAATTAATAGTCCGGACATAATATGACACGATTTTTCCTCAGTTTTTGAATAAAATATTACCATTGAATAGGCTAACATCCCTAGAAATCATACTAGACTTCTTGAATTTCAGTATATTCAAATTCGTTAGGACTATGTTTAACTAAAGGATAATGAACACCACCCAATTCAATGTCATCTTCTTGACAGTCTGGTTTAGGGGAATTATAGGTCAAAATATATTCTCGTCCAATTCGAGTTTGGAGTTCTTCAGCCACTTCATCTCGCCATTGGGTTTTGGTTACGAGTACTAACAATTGGTTGGCTAAGTTGGGGAGAATATGGGCAATTTGACGACGATAAATTACATCTAAACTGCCAAAAGGAGAATCCATTACAATGGGAAAGGTACTAGTATCAGGTCCCATCAGGGTATTTTTTTGACTCCATTCTCGTACCCCTTCAATAATTCCGCCAATAAATGAGAGGCTAAGAATTTGATTTTCTCCGGTAGAGGCAGGAACTTTTAATTCATCTCCAGCGGTATTTTCCAGCAGCCTTAATTCATAATTGTCTGTTAGTTTAGGTAGATAAGGTTTAAAAGCTATTTTTGCAAAGATATTTTGGACTCTTTTTTCCAGTTGAGATCGAAACTGTTTGTCTAAGCGATTTTTGACTTGAGTTAAACAATCAATTGATTCTTGAGTCGCGGCGATACGACGTTGGGTAAGGGCTTGTTTGAGTTGATTCATTTGTTGTTTATCCACTTGTTTATCCAGTTGATCAATGGATTTTTTTAGAATGTCAATCTGCTGTTTATTTGAACCAACTTCTCGATTAAATTCATTAATTTTTGCTTCTGTTTCGTCTAAGCGTTTTTGAAGATGTTGAATATCTTCATTGGGAAAATGACGCAGTTTATCTATGACAGTATCTAATTCTGTTTCTATGCGAGAGAGTTCTTCGCGAGACTGGCTTAAATGGGCTTTTTGTCGATCAATTTCTGTCCAAAATTTCGGCATTTGTTGTTCTAGCTTTTCCACTTGTTCCGTCATGCGAATTAGGCTTTCTTCCACTTCAGCGGTTCCGGCTTTTTCTAACCAAGATTGAATGTGTTGATAATGAACACTGTCTGAGGTAAACTCAGTGCCACAAATACATTTTTGTTGCTGTAATAAGTCCTGAATAAACTTTTTTGTAATTCCAGTTTGTAATTTTCCCTGTTCTCGCAGTTCTGCAATTTTCTGTTTAAATTCAGTCATGCTATCCTCCATAAAAACGCCATAGCCTTGACTGGAGAGGGTTTGTCGAATGGTTTGATTGGCTTGTTGAATTTGTTGTTTAACTGTTTGAGCTTGTTGTTCTAAGTTGTCTCGTCTTTTTTGCAGTTCTGTTGCTCCACTTAATTCTAGCAAATGATGATTATAGCTGGCTTTTAATTCTGAAAAATGAACTAATTTTTGTTCAATTTCTGTCTGTATTTGTGTTAGTTTTTCAACTTCTTTTTCTAGTTTTTTCTTGTCATTTAAGTATTTCTTTGTTTCCGGATTTCCAATAATATTTAACTCTATTTCAAAGGCTTTTCGGGCTTCTCCTAAATGTTTAATGGCTCGATTTAACACTTCTACGCCGAGTAATTCTTTCGTAGCTTCGGCAATTTCTGCTTTCTGTTCATCTCGAACAATTTGTTCAATCCGTTCACCATCAAAGAAGAAGTATTGATGTAAACTCCTGGGTAAAATTCGGTTAATGATATCTTCGGGTTCTTGCAGTGGTGGTGGGGGTGTCCAACGGCCATCTTCTCCAGCAATTTGTAAATATAATTGACTGGGAGATTGTTCAATTTCACTACCTGTTTTATACCCCCGACAAACTCGTTTAGCTTGATACCGTTTATAGTGATGTTCAAAGATAATTTCTGCCCAACATCCGACGGCTTTTCCTGGTTCGGCTTCGGCTAACGCCCGTTTATTCACCAGTTTGTCATTAACAGCAAATGCTGCACTAAATTTTTCGTATAATACCCAGGTAAAAGCATTCATTAAAGTCGTTTTTCCAGAACCATTATTACCATGAAAAACGGTTGTATTTTGTTTGCCTGACGCTAAAAATATTTCGGGAGTTTTTCCATAAAATTGTCTGAAATTACATAAGCGAATTGAGATCAGTTTCATTGAATTACTTCCTTAATAATTTTGAGAATATCATCATTAATATTTCGAGGAGTTTTCATATAGAGTTTATCCCGTTCTGCTTGTAAAACTCGTTCAATAATTTCTTGAACTTCGGCTGAGGCGCTGGTAATGGGATCTTCATTTTCTGGATAATCAAGGTTATCTCTGTAAGTTGAACGGTTTTCTGCAAAGATATTTGAAATTGCCCGAACCAGACTATCTGAATATCTTAAAATCATGACAATAGTATCGGCTAACCCTGATTGTAGCTTAACAGAATAGGCTGATATTTCAATCAATTGATATAGTTTTTAACGTATATCGCCAGCTTTTAAAGATCTAACAAGCCATATCGTTTTTGCAATTCTAAAAGTTGGATGCGGGCTTCCCCAGCATTGTCGGCTAAGTCTGCAAATTCTAAAAAACGCTTTAATTCTTTTCGGAGTAAATTCCGTTCTACGTCTAATGTTTGGCGTTCTAAATTAGGGGGTAAAACAATCATATCAAATAGGGTTGCCCGTTCTTTTCCAGGATGAGGCCGTAAGATTCTCCCCCGTCGTTGAATAAATTGTCTCGGGTTACGACTACTAGCTAAAATTACAGCGGTTTGAATGGCAGGAATATCGACTCCTTCATCTAAACAACGAATGGCAACCAGTCCTTGTAATACCCCGGTTTCAAATTGTTTTCTCAGGGCTTCTCGTTGTTCTAAAGGGGTTTCCGCCGTATAAGTATTCACCCGATAGCCCAGTTGCGACCCCAACAATTTTACGGTGGCTTCTAATTGCCGAGTAGACGTATCATCACCCATTTCAACCGTACTATCTCCGCAATAAAACAATGTATGGCTGGTGTCTAAACGGGGTATCATTAACTGTCGTAATGCTTCTAATTTGTTGCGGGCCGATGCGACTAACCGGGCACGTTGAATCAATAATGTGGTAACGAGTTGATTGTGATGCAAATTTTCTTCGGCAGTTAATGCCCAACCAATTCGAGTGGTTAACCGGGCATAAGCGCGGCTTTCGGCTTCGGTTAATTCCACTAAAATGGGATAATACAAATAGTGAACCAATGCTTTTTGTCGAATGGCTTCAGCGAGGGTTAATTCAGGTTGTAAAACCTTGCCAAAATAGTCTAAAATTAAGTCCGTTCCGGTGTCATCAAAATACCGTTCTGGGGTTGCCGAAAGGGCAAGCCGTAAACCAATATTGCGGGGTAAACTTTCTTCTAAACGGGGAGACCCTAAATTATGGGCTTCATCGCCAATAATTAATGTTTTTTCGGGAAAATAAGGCAGTTGAGATTGTAAACTATCGGCTATCAAGGTAGCGTTGGTGGTAATCACCGTTAAAAAGGGTTGATAGCCAGATAGAACATTATACAAAGCCTCAGACAGTTGCTGTTGCCAATGATAAACACTTTCAAAGGCAAAAATCGGATTTAAACCAAATTTTTCAGCTTCTCGTCCCCACTGGGTGACCAAATGGCGATAGGGACAAACCACTAAAATTGCCTGAAGTGTAATTTGATGGTATAATTCGGCTGCGATCGCTAAAGCGGTAATGGTTTTGCCACTACCCGTTGCCATTTTTAATGTTCCCCGTCCCCGATTGGCAAACCAATTTTCTACAGCTTGCTGTTGATAAGAACGCAGTTGTAAGGTTTTGGGAATTTGAGGAATACCCGGTTGAATTGTATTAGGCTGAAGAAGATTCACCACGACAGATAGAACAATTAAGCAGACTCCCAATCTGGGCAAGTATCATCCTCAACCCCGTAAGGATGCATGGCACAGACTAATAAGTTATTGTTGTAAACGTGACCATGATAATGCTGGCAACCGCGACAAGCTGGATTTTGGGTGGCAGTGGGATAAACATAGCTGACAAAAGATTCAAAATCCTCTTCCCCTAAATCCAGTTCCAGGTCAAAATAGATATCTAGAATCGGTTCTAAAATCTCATTCACATATTCATCAATTTCAGGAATCACTTTATTTTGGATGTCATCGACAAACGCTTCCGACAGTTGTACCCACTCCTCCACCATGTTCTGAAGTTCATCACTAACTTCCGTGACGAACTTCTCCATCTCAGCAACGGCTGTATCGATTACCTCAAATAAGCCTTTTGACCAGTCTTCCATCAAACTTGTCCGTGTGCTTGTTGAACGCTATCTTTACTATCTTAATCGTCTTAGATGTTTCTGTCTTGAGATTGGCTGAATTTTAGCAACTGATGGGCATTTCGAGAGTTGTTCAATCTCGCTGTAGCCTTCGGAGTTCGTCCTGTAAATCTTTCACCTGTTGACGTAAGTGGTTGACAGAATCTTCTGCATTGTCTGTGGTTTCTTCTTCCTCCACATCCACAATTTCAATCCGTCGGGGTTCTGGTGGGGGCGGTTCAGCGTTTCCAGGACTTTCCCCAGCCACTTCTTGGGCTTGACGAATGGTATCTTCGACGAAACGGCGGGCTTCTTCTGTGGTCATTTCCCCCCGTTTTACCATTTCATCCGCTAACTTTTGGGCTTCTGTGCGTAATTCGTTTAGTACGCTTCCGGCTTTTTCCCCGGCATAAGAGGCTAAACCCACGCCTAGATAAACAGCTTTCTGGAATAAATCTCCAAAACCCGGCATATTAACTCCAGTTCCCTTTCTCTTGGTGCGCGTTCCCATGCGGATGTAAAATCCGCGGGGTCACACCGTTAAACAAAAGTGACCCGGAGTCCACGCCTATCAGAAGCATCCCGTATTGCTGCTACCTTCCGGTCCTGACAAGATTTGGGCGTTCTAATCGCATGGGTCCAGGTCACCTTCTAGTATAACACACAAATTCACTCAACAACCACACACCATTGATAAAGTTCATAAACGACACAATGATTTTGAACCAAAGGGTCAGCCGCCACAATGGCTTCTGCTTCCTCCCTAGAAGCCGCCTCAAACAACAACATTCCCCCGCCGCGTCTCTGCCAATACCCACTTTTGGCGTTGTGTCCCTTCGATATTAACTCTTTAACATAGGCGATATGGGCTGGAACATATAGATCAAAAACTGATTTTTCGACAATTCCTTTCTCAATTTTGACAAACCAAGGCATATCTGTGTCGTGACTGACTCATTTTTCCACCTACTGTATCAGATCACACCTTCTTTAAAGATCTATTTCAGCTATATTTAAGATTTGACAGTTTTTTGTTCTAGACTCTATAAATAGAAGTCTTTTACCTTCACACCCTAGCCTGTGATCCTGTCTATCTTGTCACGCCATTTTGTATTAGGATGCATCGAAAAATGTCTACCATTTATCAGCTTGTTCAACAAGCCTTAGCACAAGGTTATCTCACAATTGACGCGGAGCAACAGCTTCGGAATTTAGTTCAAACGACTAAATATGGTTTGGAAGATATGAATGCATTTGTGGACTTACAAATTGCTGCTAAAGACGGTCATATCCGACAAGAATCACGGGAAAAACTGTTTAATAGCTAACCAAGTGATCATATTCAATTCTGAATATAATCTAGTTCTATTCAGAATTTAATCCCAGTCAAATGTTTGAAGAAATGACTCCAGAGAGGTTCATGAACCTCTCTGGGAAATCGTTAAAAACTATGCGGGTAAAAGTCCTCGTTCAGCTAGCCAATCTGGATTATAGAGTTTGGATTGATAACGGGAACCGCCATCACACAAAACTGTAACAATGGTATGACCTGGCCCCATTTGTTTGGCTAAAGTAACGGCTGCCCCGACATTAATGCCTACAGAACCTCCCATAAATAAGCCATCTTTTTGGAGGAGTTGATAGACCACACGAACCGCTTCTTTGTCATCAATTTGAATCGCATCATCAATCGGGACATTTTCCATATTGGCTGTAATTCGGCTATTACCAATCCCTTCTGTAATGGAATTCCCTTCTGGTTTAATTTCACCCGTTTTCACATAACTATATAAACCGCTTCCCATGGGATCAGCTACAACCGTTTTAATATCGGGATTTTTTTCTTTTAAATATAAAGAAACCCCGGCAAAGGTTCCTCCTGTTCCTGTCGCCGCTACCCAAGCATCAACGGTTCCTTCTGTTTGTTGCCAAATTTCTGCCCCAGTGGTTTCATAATGGGCTTGTCGATTGGCTAAATTATCAAATTGATTCGCCCAAATGGCATTCTCCATTTCTTCAGCTAAGCGGCCAGAAAGCTTCACATAATTATTAGGATCTCGATAAGGAACCGCCGGAACAGTGCGAACTTCAGCACCCAAGGTTCTTAATAAATCAATTTTTTCTTGAGATTGAGTTTCCGGAATAATAATCAAGCATTTATAGCCTTTGGCATTGCAAATATGGGCTAAACCAATACCTGTATTTCCTGCGGTTCCTTCAACGACCGTCCCACCCGGTTTCAATAACCCTTTTGATTCTGCATCTTGAATAATATACAAGGCTGCCCGGTCTTTGACTGACCCACCAGGATTTAAAAATTCTGCTTTCCCTAAAATTTCGCAGCCCGTTTCGTCACTAAAACTATTGAGTCGAATTAAGGGAGTATTCCCCACTGTGTCTACAAAGCCGTTTTTGATATCCATCACCATTTCTATTAAAAGTGTTGCCAATTGTTCTGAACCCTTTCACTCGAAACCAGGATCAGCTTGAAAAGACTGAGGCACTTTCCAAGCTGCCCATTCATTTGTGAAATTGAGAACAATGACCCCTATTTTACTTGTCCGGTTGAGGAGTCATCCGTAAATAGGGTTTCACTTCGGTATAACCTTTGGGGAACTTCTGTTTCAATTCTTCTGGATCTTTGAGAGAAGGGACAATTACACAGTCATCTCCGTCTTTCCAGTCTGCGGGAGTGGCAACACTATAATGATCCGTCAACTGCAATGAATCAATTACCCGCAGAATTTCGTTAAAATTCCGGCCGGTACTGGGGGGATAGGTTAAGGTTAAACGTAGTTTACGATTGGGATCAATAATAAATACCGTCCGAACCGTGACTGAGGGGTTAGCGTTGGGATGAATCATATCGTACAGATCGGAGACTTTCCGGTCTGCATCAGCAATGATGGGATAATTAACGTTAGTACTCTGGGTTTCATCAATATCTGCAATCCAACCTTTGTGGGACTCTGCATCATCGACGCTGAGGGCAATCACTTTGACGTTACGTTGATCAAATTCTGGCTTCAGTTTAGCAACAGTTCCCAATTCTGTGGTGCAAACGGGAGTATAGTCAGCCGGATGGGAAAACAGAACCACCCAGCTATCCCCCGCCCAGTTATAGAAGTCAATATCCCCTTCAGAGGTGGATTGGGTAAAGTTGGGTACAGTATCTCCAAGTCGTAATGCCATGATTAAATCCTTTGTGTTTATAGGAGGGAATAAATCTGCACGGGTTATTATAGCCCGGTTTTCCGCTCGGATTTGAGAGATTTCCAAAATTTCATATAACTTTAGAACAATAATCCATGCTGTAACGGTTCATGAACTCATTAGTCATTTGTCATTTGTCATCAGTCATTGGTAGCATCAGTTGATGAGTGATTTTCTAGGAGTGCACATCTTCTGATTCCTTAGAAATAATCGATGATGACGGATAACCTATTTTGGGATCGCTTTCATGTTGACTTGGACTCAAACCCCCAATCTCTGGCAACAAATTACCCTGGTGGGAATTTGGCTGGGTTTAATTTTATTGATTGCGGAAGGATTAAATCGGATTTTTGCGGTTGAAGGAGAATTTTCCCGTAAAATTGTTCATATTGGCACCGGAAATGTGATTTTACTGGCTTGGTGGCTGAATATTCCAGCTTGGGTTGGAATAGCCGCTGGCGTGATTTCAGCTATTATTGCCTTGATTTCCTATCAAGTGCCCATTCTTCCTAGTGTCAATAGTGTCGGACGCAATAGCCTTGGAACTTTCTTTTATGCTGTAAGTATTGGGATTTTAATTGCCTGCTTCTGGCCTATTCAACAACCCCAATATGCCGCCATTGGCATTTTAGTCATGGCTTGGGGAGATGGAATGGCAGCCGTCATCGGTCAACAATTTGGCAGCCATTTATATCTAGTTTGGGGGATGAAAAAAAGCTGGGAAGGATCACTCACCATGGTATTAGTTAGTTTTACCGTAATCAGTTTAATCTTACTCAGTGTTCAAGGCAATGTGTGGCAAACTTGGGGGGTAGCATTCATAGTGGCGATTCTAGCTACAGCTTTGGAAACCTTTTCCATCTTAGGTATGGATAACCTCACAGTGCCTTTGTGTAGTGCAGCATTCAGTTTTTGGTTAAATCAGTTGCTTTAGACAATAACAATCCCCCATTCCTGATTGTTTGAGGCTGGGGGAATTAAGTGCTTTAGATTAGTTTTAACAGTCAACTTCCTTAATTGCTCCTCGGGGTGCATTAGCAATGAATTTTCCAGGACTTAGTCATCCCATTCTGAACCTTTGTATGGAGTACCTTCAAAGGGATTAACACCTATGTTTGGATAAGCGTCCTTGCTAGGGCTAAAAATCCGAGCAAACCCATCATAGAGGTAAACGACCATCTCTCCTACATTTTTAAAGATATTCATATATTCTCACCTCTGTCTTGCAATGTTCATCTCTTACACTTTTAATCCTATAGTAAAAACGCCTTTTTTTGTGAAGTTTGCAATATTTATTTGCATTTGTTCTTTTATTTACAGTTATTTATAATTTTTTACATTAATTCACTCGATAAAAACAACTAAAATTATAGGTTTTTTCGAGGGCAATAGGAAGATAAACTTAGTTTCAATTATTGTATCAATGAAAAGTTTTGTCAAATAATTATAAGGGTTGTAAACTGGTTCTGCGCTTAACAGCGACCTTGAAAGATTTGTTCGACGGTTAAATTCAGTTCAGGAAAACCTGGGGACTCAATGGGGCGATTTCCCTGAAATAGACTGACTTGATATTCCTCCTCAACCAATTGATGAATAGAAAGGGTGGGTTGTTTTGGATTACCAATAAACCGTTTTCCCCCTAAACCGAGATAGTCTACAATCCAATATTCTGGAATTCCCATCTCCTCATAATCACTCGCTTTCCGGAAGTAATCATCTCGCCAATTTGTACTGACAACCTCAACAATTAAACGCACCGATGCACCCATTGTAATAATCGAACCCGTTTCCCAGCGTGGTTCATTGTCTAATGAAAGACGATCCAGTACAATCAAATCAGGTTCATATCCAGATTCTTCTCGAAATGGTTTAACCACACATTCTTTCGGAATTAAATAGGGAAGTTGACAATTTCGGCACTCAATGCCTAATTCTAAACTTAAAAATCCAGCAATTTCTGAATGCTTCCCCCTTGGTTTCGGCATCTCAATAATAACTCCATTATGTAGTTCATAGCGATGTTCTGAATGCTCCGGATACCAATCGATAAATTCATCAAAGCTGACTAACTGAGGTCGTGATTGTGTCATAATATTTAGTAGTTTGATTTGAGTGAGGTATAAGTAAGAAAGAGGCAATCGGCAATAGTAAAAATTATTTTTCGATACTATAGCTATAATACTATTCAAGAAATTGTCGAACTCACAATGGACTTATAATCCTAAGATTGTAGTCCTTTAAATACTTTATCTGCGATGGTTCCAATAGATTGACCTAATTGTTTCTTCAACCGCCAGCGACTAAAAGCACTTTCATAATCTTCTCCTTCGGTTTGAGAAATTTTCCATGCATTTAACGCTAAAAATAATCCCCAAACTAATAAAATCGACAAGGCAAAAGCGATGCCTTGAGTTGTTACAAGATTCAGCACTAACAAAAATGCCCCAACAATCCCATATCGAATCAAATTTTGCTTTAATTTTTGGCGACGATAAAGATTAAACTGTTCTTTCTGGTAACTTTCTTGTTTGCGTAACTGCCATTGTTGTTCAGCCACCGCTAACTCCCCCGGAGAAATACCTAACTCCGCTGCAATTTCTAGCAGTTGTTCCCGGCTGAGTTCATCGGTTTCTTGTTTGCTGGTAAAAGCAATCTTGAGGATTTCCTGAGCATCCTCTTGAATGTAAGATGGGGTGATGGGGAATTCCGGTGTGTCCATATTCAGTTTCTGACCCTTATGACTCTCTCTTTTATCTTATCGAGCTTGATTGAAAATTGAACAGGCTGAAAATAGAGGGATATTACGATAGTTTAGACGGCTTTCTGGAATTTATCCACCCAAGGTATATAACCAGCCATCTCGTCCACAAATGATAATTTTGCCATCCCAAACCACAGGAGTTGATTCAAACGAAATTTCCGGTTTAAATCGAGCCACTTGTTCAACGGTTAAGCGATAATAGTTACCATTAATGCCTGGTAAAGCTTGAGGATAATCAGGTTTAACGGCATCCCAATATAACTGAAATAAATAGACCCCATTATAACTAGCCGAAACGAGTTTATAACCATCTGTAAAAATAGGTGTGGAAATTGATGTGCCTATTTTTTGCTGAAATAGAATCAAAGGGGTTTCGTATGATCCTTTATTTAAAAATCCCTTAACTTTTTTTCCAGTAGTAATAGTTTGAGATCCAATATATAAGTTTCCATCAATGGCATTCGTAGCAAACAAGGCCGGAAAACCATCAATATTATACTCATCATTAATTGCAATAGAACCAATAATTCCCCCTTGCCAACTTTTAAGTTTAAGATTTCCTGTTGGGAAAAACCACTCTACACTCTCCTGGGGTGGTTTCTTAGGATTAAGTTTAATCACGCCGCCTTTCCCTGGAATATACTGTTTTTCAATCGCACAAAAGAGATGACCCGTTTGAGAAATGGCTACAGTTCCATCTAAATCTGAACCCGTATAAAAGTCCCAATTAATTTTTTTCTGCGGGATATTAATGCCATAAATATGTCCCGAACCAGCAGCTATAAACAGTTGGTTATCGAGTTTAGCTGGGGAGGATTCAGATACTAAATTTCCCCCTTGACGTTGGCGATCGCGGGTTTGATAAAGTTGAACTTCAGAAATAATTTCAGGTTGAAGAAAGCCTGATTTTTTGACAGATGCTTTAGTACTTTTTTTGAGAAAATAACCCATGCCATTTTCTGCAACATTGAAAATTAAATCATTGTCTAAAGGTAAGGCTGTACTATCATTATCTTGGCTATAACTTAAGGTTTTACGAATATCCAGTTTCCAAATTTCTTCACCTGTTCTAAAAGAAATGGCTCGAAAACTAGGGGCTAATCCTTTTTTGGGTTGTCCAGTACGGCTCCCCTGCAAAATCACAATTTGATTGTCTTCACTAGCGGTTTCATCAAGATAAATAGTTGAAGAGCCTTTAATCACATCATCAAACTTATAGCGCCAAACTTCTTCGTTCGTTTCAAAATCAATTTTTCTTAAATGATGATCATAGGAACCAATAATCAAATAAAGCTTTCCTTGATCCCGTGTAATTGTCGGTTGTCCTGTCCAGCCAGCACCACTCCAAACTTTACGAGTTTTTCCCACATAAGTGACCCCAGTTCCTAACGGAAATTGGTTTAAAATATTCAGCCCTTGGGGGACACCTCGACCATAAAATCGACGTTGAGGATTACCTAAATAGGTCGGAACTAATAATTCTGTGCCTGTGATTAAAGCGTTATAAGCCGTTTTGAGATGCTGAGTCATTTCGGCTTCCGATAAACTCGGACGCAACAGTTTAGCAAAGGCAACAGGAAATAAAGAACTGAGTAAAAATTGAGCCGAATATTGATGAAATTGCCGTCTGGATAAGCTCATGGTAAACTGTAGACACCCTGACTCTGAATGATAAAAGTATTCTAACCCAACAGTGTATTTTAATTGATGTTATCTTACACAATTAGATTCCATGAGAATGATCTAAATCAAAAATTAGATCCCGTCAATCATTCTCTGATAAAATGGCATACCAGAGTTCAGTTCCCAGTAACAAAACTTCTGTTAAATCTGTATCTTGTAAATTGGTTTGATATAAATTTGATTTATAAAAAATACAGCCTTGTAGGTTAGCCCCCCGTAAATCGGCATCACTCAAGTCTGCATAAACAAATTTGGCTCCAGCTAAGTTGGCGCCTCGTAAATCAGCACCTTTGAGAATGGCTTTAAACAGCTTGGCTTCGGTTAAATTAGCCTGTTTTAAATCAGCGTAAATCAGTCGCGCATTCGTTAAGTCAGCTTGGGCTAAACTAGCGGAACTGAGATTGGCAAAGAGATGGGTATTTTTTAAGTCTGCCCCCGTCAGGTTAACTCGTTCTAGATTAGCCTGCCACAGGAGTATGCCTTCTAAGTTAACTCCGTGTAAGTCTGCATCGCGCAGGTCAACCCCAATAAATCCTCGCTTTCCAGTGGCATAACGTTCTAAGAGTTCTTCGCTTGGCGTCATAAGCGTGAAGGTCATTTTCCTTACAGTATGTCACACTTGTGAACTCTCCTATCTCTCGATTCTCAGAGGCTTGTGTCGAGTCTATCAGCCGTCAATCAAGGCGTTTCTCAGAACGCCCTGACTGAATATTGAGTTTAAAAGGGAGACAGACTCTTCATCGCTTTGTTGGCAATATCAGCGTAACGCAGTTCACCACAGAGAATTTTACTAATCAGTTTGGTTGCAGCAGGAACTTTTACACCCGCTTTGTAAGCGGCTCCGGGAAAGCGATAAAATAAACCGGCTAAACGATTCGCCCAAACCATATCAGCTCCCCATTCCGCTTGCATTGTTTGGGTATAATTTTCCAAGGCATTGGCATCACCCCCTAAGGCAGCACTAATGGCTTCAGCCGCTTTCACGCCACTGAAAATAGAGGGGCGAATCCCTTCTGCTGATAAAGGATCAACTAAACTGGCGGCTTCTCCAGCAACCACAGCTTGTTGAGTATGGAGGGTTTTATCCCCATCCCACAAACATAACGCACTTTCTTGCAGGGGAACATTGACATCCATCCCCAATTGGGAGGCATATTGGGTTAAATCTTTGCTTAAGTTTTTGGATTCACCGCCGCGAAACGTGGCAATACTAAGGGAATAGGAATTGGCTTTAGGAAATCCCCAAATACTGCCGTTTTTCACTAAACCAAACTCAAAGGTTGGGGGATACTTTTGACTGCTGGTGACTTCCATCGTCAAACTTTTACGGAGTTTGGATTGCTTTAACCCCAGCCATTTTGCCAGAGGACCAGTGGCACCATCAGCTGCAATTAAATAGCGGGCGGTTAAGGGTTCCGTCGAGGTATTGACTTGCCAGTGATCCTTTTTGAACTCAATCCCTGTTACAGTGGTCCCGTCCCGCAGTTGCGCCCCTTGATTTTGGGCTTGTTCCATCAGAAATGCATCAAATACATCCCGCTGTACCATCCACATCGGTGTGGCAATTTCAGTTTCAACGGTATCGCCCAATTTCCAGGTGTAGCGAATCTGATTGACAGTTGTAGAAATTGCTGGAGTAAAATCAAAATCAAACCATTGAGCGATCGCGGGTGAGACTCCACCGCCACAGGGCTTTTGACGAGGAAACGCTTGTTTCTCAACCACTAAAATAGAATGTCCTCGTTTTGCGAGCGTGTAAGCTGCCGCCCCCCCAGCCGGGCCAGCACCAACAATAATGCAGTCAAACATTGTTGTCATCGATTTAGTGATTTACGTTGGATTGTTGTGTATTGATTGTCATGATTCCCAATTTAACCCTGATGTAATCTGGGAAATTGGTAAAATCCCCACATTTCCCGTCTACAGATTCATGACAACTCTCAAGATCATCCTTCAGCTTTAACCCATGATGATTTGGGTAATCCAGCTTTTTTTGACCTAAGATTGTAGTAATCTTTTTCATTCAGTTTATCATAGTTTTCAGGATAGGTTAGAGAATGAAGTCAAAAAAATCCCTCAATTTTATACAATTGAGGGGCATATTTGCATGGAATTATTGAAGAATATAATGCTCTGATTGGCTTATTCTCCGTCAATTTTCAAGACAGGAGAAAGAACTAGACTGTCATAATATCCTTTTCTTTCACCGCTAAAATGTCATCGACGTTACTGGTATATTGATCGGTGAGCTTTTGAATTTCATCCTGTAAATCCCGAGATTCATCTTCTGAGATTTCTTTGTTCTTTTCTTGCTTACGAACCGCATCAATCGCATCCCGGCGGATATTGCGAATCGAGACTTTGCCTTCTTCGGCGTATTTAGCCGCCAGTTTCACCAGTTCTTTCCGTCGTTCACTGGTAAGGGGGGGAATATTTAACCGGACAATTTTGCCATCATTATTGGGAGTCAGTCCCACATCCGATAACGAAATTGCCTTTTCAATCAAATCGATGCTAGAGGGATCAAAGGGTTGAATTGTAATCGTCGAAGCATCGGGGGTATTAATACTAGCTAAAGACTTTAATGGAGTGGGAGATCCATAATATTCTACTATGATCCGATCTAACAGAGACGTATTTGCCCGTCCTGTCCGAATGGTATTGAAAGACCGTTGAGTGGACTCAATAGCTTTCTGCATTGATGTTTCAACCTCAGCTAACTTCACATAAACCTCCTACAAAGGTACCAACAGATTCTCCACTGACAGCACGACTAATATTACCTCGCCCGGTCAGATCAAAGACAATAATTGGAATGTTATTTTCCTTACATAAGGCGATCGCCGTACTGTCCATCACTTTCAGATCTTGTGCCAACACATGACTATAGGTCAAACTGTTGTAGCGTCGTGCATCTGGTTTCACCTTCGGATCAGCATCATAGACACCATCTACCTTTGTGGCTTTGAAAATCACCTCAGCATCGATTTCAGCCGCTCGCAAGGCAGCAGTGGTATCTGTGGTAAAAAAGGGATTTCCAGAACCTGCCCCAAAAATGACGACGCGGTTGAGTTCTAAGTGACGAATAGCTTTTCGTCGGATGTAAGGTTCTGCAACTTCTTGCATGGCGATCGCGGTTTGAACTCGAGTTGGGATACCCACCTGTTCTAAAGAATCCTGCAAGGTAATGGCATTCATCACCGTGGCTAACATACCGACATAATCAGCCGTTGCTCGATCCATGCCTGCAGAAGCAGCTTTTACCCCTCGAAAAATATTACCCCCGCCAACGACAATTGCCACTTGAATGCCTTTGGCAACCACTTCCCCAACTTCTTGGGCAATGTTCTGCACGACGCTAGGATCAATACCATAACCTAAGTCACCCATTAAGGCTTCACCGCTAAGCTTCAGTAAAATGCGTTTATAAGCTGTTCCCATCTTGACCTCCTAACTCTGATGACCTAATGGATCAAGACGGTTAATGCTCCGGTTGACACGCTGAGCTGGTCGGGACAAACCCAAAAATCCCATAGGTGTACACATTGAGGTAATCATAATCAGAATGTAGGATGTTAACGATAACAGGTGAGGGATTGCGTGAGTGATCTGATTCCCTGTAGCAGGGGCAAAAGAATTGAATTTCTCGCGATTGCATTTTAGAGTAAGGGCAACGCGATCGCCCACTTCGGGAATTGAGATCAGTCTGAACAACCATTCGAGTTCAAATGGTTTCTCCCCCTAAGATAGCACCAAAGGGGAAAACCGCCTTGAGACTTTTTGAATTGGTTCTGAGCTGAGGTGCTCCTGACAACAATTCAAGCTTTGAACAAAAGTAGCGACGCATTTCCCCAGCTGTTCCGAGGTGGGGGTCAAAGAGCGGCGGGGTCTATAACGGATACTGATCACCAATTTTCTAATGACATCAGACCTGCTAAGCGTTGAGATTAGTAGACTGCGAGCACACCATGAGATGCCAGGCAACCAGCTGCTAGGGGAATTCTTAAGCTCACGCGCAGAAATGACCGGGAGAACCACTCCAGCAAACCTTCTGGACGGTCGCCTAGAAGCTGGGCTTGTGTGTATGCTCTCTGGACTCAGGATAGTCTGAGATGAGCACTTGACACCCCCACCTGCCTTGGGCAGGTGGGGAGAGCTTCATTACCGCTAGCAGTCATTACCGCCATTGAATGGGTTTGCCCCAACTCTCCGTTTCAGACGGAACAATGGGAATTCCTGCCAGAAGCTGAGTGATTGCGGTTTTGAGATACGTTTGAGTTGCTGCCTCAGCCGAGGCGGGTGCATCATCAATTTGACCTCGATATCGTAAAATCCCCTGCCCGTCGAGGAGAAATGCTTCTGGGGTACAGGTTGCCCCAAAACTCTGGGCAACATCTTGGGTAACATCCCGAAGATAGGGAAAATTCAGTTGGTGAATTTGGGCAAAGGCTTTCATCTGCTCAAAATTATCCTCAGGAGAACTCACCACATCATTAGAATTAATCCCCACGAGGGTAATACTTTGAGGCTGATAGTCTTGTTGCAGTTGTTTCAAACGCTCCAGATATTGAATTACCTCCGGACATTGGTTTGCCATAAAAACAACGGCGACTGCTTTATAATTTTCCAAATAACGGGCCAGATGATGCACGGCATCATCCACCCCAGGGAGTTCAAAATCCGGCGCATAATGATTGATTGGAGTTCCGTTCATACCTTCACTATTGAGTTGCTACAGTTTAACCTCAAGTCACTCACCACTGAGTTGCTAGGAAAGTTAAAACAATAAACGGCTCAGGTTAAATTAACCTGGGTTTACACCCTCTCGTTCTACTTTAACTGTCTAACAGAGACAGGCAATTTAGCGTTAATCCAAGCTTGAGCTAATGCTTGATATCCAATTAGCTTATAGGTTAACTTAGCAGCCGTATATTCTGAAACAACAGAATCTTTTAGCGGTGCTAATTCCATTACATCACAGCCGATGACATCGTGGGTGAGAAACAAGCGTTTGAGAAACGCGGTGAGTCCATACCAATTTAGTCCGCCCGGTTCAGGTGTTCCCACCCCTGGCATTAAACTGGGATCGAGTCCATCGAGATCAATCGTCAAAAATACTTTGTCAGTGGTAATAGCAGCTAGAGCCTGTTCAATCCAGTTTTCCTGAGTGGCTATTTCCCGCGCCCAAATCACGGGGATTTGATGCCGTTGAATCAGATCAGCTTCTTCTTGACAGAGACTACGAATACCGATGTGTACCGTGGGAATGCCTTGATCAAAGATGCGTCGCATGGCACAGGCATGGTTATAGATGGAGCCTTCAAATTCATTCCTCAAGTCACTGTGGGCATCAATTTGAACCACGGTAAACGGTTGAGACTGGGTCTGTTGGTAGGCTGCAACCACACCAGGCGTGATACCATGTTCCCCCCCAATAGCAATCACAAATTTATCATCTGTAATTAAAGATTCTACCGTTTGCTGAGTCACCTGAAGCATCTGTTCTGCGCTCATCCAAGGTTGCTGACGGGTGTCGGCAATGGCAGGATGAGTATAAATTCCCACCCCAGCCGTCACTTCTTGCTGAAGTTCATCATCATAACATTCCAGTTGATGAGAGGCTGTTAGTAACGCTGTAGGGCCGTTTTCACAGCCTTTACGATAGGTGGTGGTTCGTTCATAGGGAATGGGTAAAATCGCCACTTGTGCCGTGTTGTAATCTGAGGTGATTTCTGATCCCAGGAAATCTACCATCGAACAAGTCTGGATCGATGTCATGGTTGGAAGATTGACCTAAAAATAATTAAAAGCCACTGTCTATTATGGCGGGTTATAGCGCTACGCGCCGTCATTCATCATTCGTTATTCGTTATTCACAACAGGCTTTGCAGCGTTTACCAATGTCAAACACCAAGGGCGCTTAGTCTATGTATCTAGAGCAGCTTTTTTCTTCCCTCTGTTGGCGTGCGCGTTCGCGCTTGTGATTGCCAATCACCAGGGTCACACCGCTGTTGCCTGTAACAGGAGTGCCTGTTCCCTGGCGGTATAGCACTATAAAAGTGCATCAGTTCTTTGTGTGTATCACTATGGAATGTCAGATGCACACCCTGATGTCTGTCATCCCCCATCTTGCTCAATGGGGGATTTTTATATTGCGATCGAAGAAGATAGAGAAATAGTTGAGCATCTCATCTTAGGATCAAAAAACCTGATTTCTGAATGAAGAAACCAGGCGCAATAAAATCAATATTTAGTTGTGATTTTGACAATCTTAGAAACGGAACTGAGTTCTAACAACGCCAACAAATGCCGTATCATTTTCGTCTCTGTGATCTGGATTGGTGACGATAAAGAACCCTGGCGTAATGGCAATGTATTCGCTGAGTTGGAAGCGATAGAAGCCTTCAATATGTAAGCTGGTGTCGTTGTCTTCTAATTCATCAATATCATGACTGGTGACTTTCGGCGGCATTCCCACCAGAATTCCCCCTAGATCTCCTTCTTTTAAAACATCAGGGAAAGCGAGGGTGGCTGCCCAGTTCAGAATGGTGGCATTGTTATTACCGCCATTCTTTTGATCGGCCCAGGTGGCACCAAACCAACCGCCGATTTCAAAGGAGGGGGCGATCGCCCAGTTTAACTCAACCCCCAGGTTATCGGTGGTGGTGGCGTTATTTCCAAAGGGACGGTTGGCAATGAAACTTCCAGTGCTACCACTGACGTATACATCCCCTTCCGTAAAGTAGCGACGGTTATAAGCCACAGCAAAGTCAAAGTTATCGGTGGGAGAAACCACAAACTGAATAGCAGCGGTATGTCCACCATTGAATAAGCCTGCGCCATCATTCGCATCGGCGGCATTATCTGCCAGATAACCTATATTGAGCTTAAAGGCATCACTGAATGCATATTTGAAAATTGCCCCAGTGCCTTCTGGACCTCGGTAGTTGGTGGGCGTATATTCCCCGAAACGAGATAAAGCACCGCCCCCAGCACTGGCAAAGGGGGTAATGGGATCTTGGAGATCGTCTAAGTCTAAGCTGTTAGCACCGATATAAATTTGACCCTTACCATCTGCAACGGGGAAGCGATAATACAAGTCATCTAACTCAAAACCATCGGTACTTCCATCGGTAATCAGACGAGTCATCAAGGTGTTGGTGAGATTCGTCTGATCAAATCTGGGAATATTCTTAAATTCAATTCGAGTCCGCAGCAGATCTCGACCGGTAAAGCTGGTATCAAAGGCTAAACGCGCCCGACCACTTAAAGTGGTTTGAGTGGGATCATCATCTTCACCCACTAAATCGGTACCATCGGGGCCTTGATCGCCATTAACATTAAACAGGGCGCGATCGCCAAAGGTATCAGCAACAAAGATTAAGACTTCCCCACTCAGTTTGGTTGTGGTAGAGAACTGATTGGCTTCTAATTCAGCCGTCCGTGCTTCTAACGCTGTTACCCGGCCTCGTAACGCGGCTAACTCTGCGGCAAACTCTTCCATTAGGCGCTGTAAAATCGCCAAATCCTCACGGGTGACCAAATCACCTGTTGCGGCATTAATCAGTTCGTTAACCCGTTCTAAACAAGCGTTTACCCCAGCGGCGAATTCATATCGGGTTAAGGCACGGTTTCCTTTGTAGGTTCCGTCAGGATAACCTGCAATACAGCCATAGCGTTCCACCAACGATTGTAGAGCCTGGAAAGCCCAGTCTGTGGGTTGAACGTCTGAAAGCTGAGAAACAGAGGTCACTTGAGATTGTTTCTTTTTCTCTCTACCTTCCTGACTATATTGATTCAGTTGATCTAAACTTTCTGTCTCAACTGAGTTTGATAAATGGGTAGTATCCAAATCTGATACAGGAATTTGGCTACTATTTCCCAAATTTTGAGTCGCAGGTTGATCGACTGTACCTGCACTGGGATTAACTTGAATTTGAGCCAATGTTTCCGGGGTGGCTATCTCTGCGATGGCAGCAGAGGATGCAATTAAACTCGCCCCTAAAATCACCGGACTAAATAGCCAGTAAGCCTTCGATAAGCGTTCTGACACGGCGTTCCTCCTCACACTGTTTTAGATTCAATGGCACTCACGACGAGAAGAGCCAGATTCTTCAAACATATTCTACACTGATTCTCTAGAAATCACTGTTTGTTGTTTGTCATTCGTGATTTATTCTTGGTTGTTAGAAGAAATAATAACGGTTCGGCAGCCTCTGGGTGACTCACGTCATCACGATTTGTTTCCGTTGCCGACTGCTTACACCCTGTGCCCCGTTTCCTCGCCTAGGCTAGACTCTATTCCCTTCAATCAATAACAAATGACGAGGATCACGCTTTGATGCAACAATAGAAAGAGTCCTTCACACTAGGGATGAAGGATGTTGTGTTGATTAATGTGATTTTAGATGATGAAACCTTATCGCTCTATTTTGGCTTGTCTCCTAGCATTAGTGGCTGTATTTGTGGTCAGTTGTGGTAATCCAGAAGTTGCTGCTCCCCCAACTTATACCAGTACTCAACTGGAGCAAATTCAAAAGTATAATACTGATATTTTGGCATTGCGCGAGCGCATGACCAGTGAACTCCAAACTAGCATTGGTCAGCGGGATTGGGTGAATGTAGACAACTTTGTTCATGGTCCGTTGGGGACAATGTTACAAGAGATGAACTATCTGGTTCGCAACTTACTCCCTGATGAACAGCCCCCCGCCCGTAAATTAGCCAAAGAGTTGTTTAATGATTTAGTGAAAGTGGGTGAAGCCGCCAAAAGAGGAGATCAACGCTTAGCACAGTCAAGCTATCAGCAGGCTTTGCAAGATTTAAATCGTTTCTTAGAATTGGTTCCTGAACAATCTGCCAATTCTTAAAAATTTGATGCTCATGTCAGAGTTCAAGGTTCAAAGTTTAATGTTAAAGCTGAATTTTGAATTTTGAACTCTCTTTCTATTTTGGTTTGATTTTTTAGAGGCTAATCTGGCTCAAATCATGAGTGATGTTACAGTTATTGGCTGTGGTATTATTGGGGCAGCAATTGCTTATGAACTCAGTAAAATTCCCAATTTAAACATAACCGTTATTGATCAGAATACTCCGGCTCAAGGCTCTACAGGAGCTGCATTAGGAGTATTAATGGGGGTGATTAGTCATAAAGTCAAGGGACGAGGTTGGCAATTGCGATCGCAAACCATGCAACGGTATGAAACTTTAATTCCAGAGTTAGAAAAAATTACAGATCGTCAAATTCCATTCAACCGCGAAGGAATTTTAATGCTCTGTTTTGAGGGAGAAAATTTAACCCGTTGGCAAGAACTGATTCAAATTCGTCAAACTCAAGGCTTGAAATTACAGTTATTAACAATAGCAGACATTCAAGCAGATTATCCTCAAGTCAATTGTAAGGATTTAAGTGCAGCAATTTATTCTCCTCAAGATCGACAAGTTGATCCCACTATTTTGACCTTAGCTTTAATCGATGCGGCCCAAAAAAATGGGGTTAATTTTCAATTTAATACAACGGTTAAACCTTTAAAAACCACTATAAATTCCGCTCAAAAATCAGTTTTTTATAGTTTAGAAACGACAGCAGGAACTCTAAAAACAGATTGGGTGATTCTGGCAACTGGGCTGGGAACGACTCCAATATTACCCACATCCGTTGAACAAAAACAGTTTAAAATTCGTCCGGTATTAGGGCAGGCTTTACGGTTAAAACTGAATCAGCCTTTAGGTGAAAAACAACCCGTGATTACAGGAGATGATGTTCATATTGTACCTTTAAAAAATCACGAATATTGGATTGGTGCAACGGTTGAATTTCCAGAAAATGATGATCAAATTTTACCTAATTCGTCTCAATTAGATGCTGTTTTAGCTAAAGCCATTACAATTTGTCCTCAATTGTCCCAAGGTCAAATTCTCCAAACCTGGTCGGGTTTACGTCCCCGTCCGGATAGACAACCAGCCCCCATTATTTGTCCCTTACCGGGCTACTCCAATATCCTATTAGCTACCGGACATTATCGCAATGGAATTTTATTAGCCCCAGTAACAGCCCAAGAAATCTGTCATATCATGCAATCTCATTCAACCCACAAAAAAACGGGACGTTAATCCCGTAGAATTGATGGGATAGGGAGATTGAGTAGTGAGTGACAATAGGGTGCTTGTTGTTAGCAGGGTAATGTAAACACTCCGAGAGACTGGGGATTTTATGCTACTTCAGCAATAATTAAAGCAGTAACATAGCCTTCGTAAGGATCATCGAAGTTTTTATCAGCATAGTCACACTCAACGCGGAAATTGACAGTGTTTCCAGAGATAGAAACAAGGTCGGTATCTGCTTCTACAATGTTGATATGGTGATCTGAATTAACGTAGTCCAGCTTAAAGCCATTAAGTGCGACGTTGGCACGAATCACCCTTGAACCAAATGTTACACTACTCTCAATACTTCGTCGTCCAGTTCCAGAGGGAATGGTGACGCTGCTTTGACGGAAATCTAATGCCATTGTAGGTATCCTCCTAATTAATGAGAAGTTAATAAATTGGCTGATAGTTTTAAGCGTAACTCCCCCTTTAAAAGGGTTACAAGTCACATTTTTTAGTGAACTTATTTGTGCGATAATCTTATAAATTTCTCCAGTTTAAATACTGTGAAATCATCAGAATTAGTAGATTGACCCTAGGGAAATTTCATTCCCACCCTCTCTCATCCTCTACTTTCTGGCACGTAGCGTTACAATATTTGACAGTTTAAAATAATCTGAATTTTAATGTCCTCTACCACAGCTTGGGGTACGCTTTACGGCATTAGTGTTGGCCCCGGTGACCCCGAATTAATCACCCTTAAAGGGTTCAATTTACTCAAACAAACTCCTGTGGTGGCGTTTCCCGCCGGAATTCAGGGAAAACCGGGTATTGCTGAACGGATTATTTCTCAATGGTTGAGTCCCCAACAACAGCAACTTTCCTTACATTTTCCTTATGTTCAGGATGAAACCCAGTTAACTCAAGCTTGGCAACAGGCCGCCCAAACTGTTGCATCTTATTTACAACAAGGGGAAGATGTCGCTTTTGCTTGTGAAGGGGATGTGAGTTTTTATAGTACGTTTACTTACCTGGCACAAACTCTACAGCAGTTCTATCCTGAGGTGACTGTACAAGCGATACCAGGGGTTTGTTCTCCTTTAGCTGCGGTAGCCAGTTTAGGGATTCCCCTGACCGTGCGGAATCAACGTTTAACCATCTTACCTGCACTGTATCAGGTCGAACAACTGGAAACGGTTTTCAAACAGACGGATGTGGTGGTATTAATGAAAGTCAGTTCAGTGTATCAACAGGTTTGGGCTGTTCTCAAACAGTTGGGCTTACTCGAACAAGCCAGCCTTGTAGAATGGGCTACCCTACCTCAGCAAAAAATTTATCATGGATTAAGCGATCGCCCCCAATTGCAACTCTCCTACTTTGCACTCATGGTAGTGCAAACGGAAGGGGATATAGGGAAATGAGGAGAAAAGCAATAGAAATGGCTATGTTCCCCGTTACTCGTTATTTGTTGTATGTGCGATCGCCTTCGTCATTCGTGATTTCTCCTGTTGCCTGTCGCTTAATCAGAATGCCTCTTCCCTCTAATAGCCAATAACCAATGACCAATAACCAATTATCATCCTGCGGAAATCCCAAAAATTCGGTATAAGTGATAAAGTAACTCAGTTTAGGCCTGTGCTTCCCTGTTTGAAGATTGAACTTTTACCTTGAATCTCGTGCATTATGGCTTCTTCAACTTCCTTTATTCAAACTGCTCCCCATCTGCTGCGTCAACCCTTTACGATTGCGGCATTAGCCTCTATCGGGATTCATGGCTTAGTTGCCGCCAATTTTGAGAAAATTTCATTATTTCCCAGAACTGCCCAGTTACCCCCTAGTGTCCAGTTAATGGAGTTGTCTGCCCAACAAATTAGCCGTTTGTATCCACCGCCGCCTCAGAAGTTAACTTTAGGTACAATTGCTGCGCCGCCATCTTTATCAACGTTAGGGCCAAGTCCAACCTTACCGGAATTTCCAGTAACATTATCTACCCCTTCATTTCCGACATTTCCCACTTCCCAGACATTGCCGCCGATTTCTTCATCGAGATTACCCTCAATTCCCTCTTCACCTGGAATCTCATCGTTTCCGGTTCCCAATAATCCCAGTTTTCCGTCCGCTATTCCTGTCCCCAATGATTTTAATGATTTACCGATCTTTCCCACAGAACCCCAATTCAAAGATAAAAACAGTCAAGAATTAGACCGGTTACGGGATAGAAGATTGGCCTTTGAGAATCTCTCCCCAGAAGACCAGGCTATCCTAGAAAATATGACTCCGGAGGTGTATGGGGCTGATATTTTTAATCCTCAATCCCTAGGAGGGGAAGCAGAGGAAAATTATGGTATTCCACCCCAACGGTATGTCAATTTAGAACCTGAAACATTAGAGACAATCCCAGAAGCAACAACCCCCGTTGACCCAGAAAATTTCAGAGGGTCAATTTTAGCGCAGTTAAAGCAATCTAATCCATCTCAAACGGACTCCAATTCAGAAACATCTGTTACTCCGCCGTCAGAGGATACCACTCAAAGAACTGCGATGTTGACTGGAGGAAGTGCTTTTGTGGCTTGGGCGAGTCAAGTGACTCAAGATTATCCGAATTTACAAACTAGGGAACCGGAAACGATTTCAAGTCTTTATCCGGTGGAGGCTTGTTCTCAACAGTTAGAGGGTCAAGCGACTGTTGGAGTTGCCGTGGGGCCAGGGGGGGCAGTGCTGGACGGGCCAACATTACTCTCTGGTACAGGTTACTCAGTTTTGGATGATGCAGCTATGGCAAAAGTTGGGGAATTGGCTATCACTCAGTTAGGGGGAGAGGTAGGAAATCAACCCACAGCATTTTTGTATGGATTTGATTTTAATCCAGACAATTGCGGTACTCCTCAACCGATAAATGAAACCACTCCACCCCCTGCAGTTCCAGAAACTCAACCAGAGACTCAACCTGTTCCGGTTCAGCCCTCTCAACCCTTTGAGGAAACCCCAGCAGAAACCCAACCTCCAGTTGATGTGAATCCGGTGAATGAACCCGAAGCATCAGAAACTGTCCCCCAAGAGATGACGACACCAGAACCCGAAGTAGAGAGTGAACCGCCTGCAACCCCGTCAGAACCGGAGTTGGATGATTCTACGCCTACAACCCCTCCAGACCCTCAGTTAGAGAGTAATTCACCGCCAGCCCCTGCTGAAACAGAAGTTGAGGCAGAGTCCTCTAACGCTGCTGAAGAAACTCCTCCCGCAACACCCACAGAACACAAAGGCAGTTTATTGGAGTCTTTAACAACACCTTATACTGAACCGTAAGACTTAAAAAAAGGAAGTGAGAAACATGACTCAATTTCAATTGAACGGCATTAATCATCTCGCTTTAGTTTGTAAAGATATGAGTCAAACCCTTGACTTTTATCAAAACATTTTAGGGCTTAAACTGATTAAAACCATTACCCTCCCTGGAGGTGGACAACATTTTTTCTTTGATATTGGCAATAATGCTCCAGAAGCTGTTCCAGGGATTGCATCCGTTAAACTAGAAGGATTACAAACTGGAGATATTGTCACCGCTCATGCTTCTATGAATCATGTAGCTTTTAAAGTTCCAGTAGAAAAATTAGAGGAATATTGTCAAAAACTCACGGAGCAAAATATTGCCGTTACACCTATATTACATCATGCTGATGTTCCTCAAGGTTATGTTGCTGAACCAGATGAAACTACATTCATTTCCTCCTTTTATTTCTTTGATCCCAATGGTATTCTATTAGAATTTGCTGCAACAGTTCGTCAGTTAGGAGATCCTGAACAAGATCTTCAACAGACCACTCACTCTTCGGTTTGATTTCATGCAGCAGATAGGGATAAAAGTAGTACTCTCCAGCCCATCGCTACTACTGACTAACTATCATGCCCAATTTCTGGACAGAGATGGCTTAAGGATGTCAAACTCAAGAGAGGAGGCACAGACGTTGTGTAGAGTTCCAGTTTTAGGGGTGCGCTTTGGCATATTAATATGATGTGGAGTCGCCAAGTAAGCGGATGAATATGAATATGGATGAAAATCTCAAACAAGCTTATCATGAGATTATTTACGAGTTGCTGATTAATCCGGTAGCTAAATCGGCTTTGGTATTAAAAAAATCAGCTAATTTGGTTGATCAGAACTTTATGGAACTTCTGGGGGAAATGTCCACTTTGCTGGCTGAACGAAATTGTCCGGAAGATGCAGAACGCTTAGCCACACTCCACCAGCAACTTCAAGAAGCTGACAATTTAGAAGCTTGGTTCGCAGAACATACGCCTAAACCGGTTGCAGCTCCCAAAAAACCGACCCTTTCTCCGCAACAACAAAAAGAAAAAGCAGAACAGTTATTTCAGCAAGGCACGCAACATTTTAAAGCCAATGAATATATTGAAGCCATTCAAGTCTGGCAACAAGCTTTACCCCTATACCAAGGGGGTGAAGACATTAAAGGCGGAATTAATTGCTTAGGGAAATTAGGCAATCTCTACCAAATTTTAGGACAATATCAACAGGCGATCTCTGCTCATCAGCGTGCTCTCGGATTATCTAAAAAAATTAAATATCGCCGGGGAGAAGCAAATGCCCTGAATAGTTTAGGACAAGTTTGTACATTATTGGGGCAGTATGATCGGGCAATTTCTTGTTATCAAGAAGCCTTAGAACTTTCTCAAAAAATCAAGTTTCGCACGGCAGAAATTCAGGGACTCAATTATTTGGGTCAACTTCATTATGCATTAAGTCAATATCAAAAAGCCTTAGATTATCATCAACAAGCTCTAAGGTTAGCGAAACAGCAGGACTTGAGCTTTGCTCAAGCTTATAGTTTGAGCTGTTTGGGTCATACTTACGCAGCTCTCCAAAATTCAGAAGAAGCGATTAATTTTTATCAGCAAGCCCTCAGTTTATTTAAAGCGGGAAATTATCCTTTTCCTCAAGCCAATTGTTTAAGAAATCTAGGGTTAATTTATCAACGTCAGGGAAATTATGAACAGGCTTTTAGCTTGATCAATGCTTACTTAGAGTTAGCTCATCGTTTGAACTACCAAATTGCTGAGGCGAATGGGATTTTAGATTTAGCAGAAATTTATGCCAGTCAAGCACAATATGAAGAAGCGATCGCCCATTGTCATCAAGCCCTTGAAATTCGCCAGGGTTTACAAGATGTTCAAGGGGAGGCTAAAACCTTAAATTGCTTAGGAAGGATTTATCAAGTTTCTCAACAATTTGATCCCGCCATAGAAGCCTTTCAAAAAAGTCTAGATTTAGCCGTTCCTCAGTTATTTCCTCAAGAACACTTCAAGGCAGCCCAACAGCTTGGTGATTTAGCAATTAGATTAGAAAATAGGGAATTAGCCATTCAAGCTTATCAACAGGCAATTCAAGTGTTAGAACAGCAAAATATTAGTTTGATTACCAATGCTGAACCGGATGAATCTGAAGGCATTGAGCGTCAAATTTATAGCCGACTGATTCAAATTTATATCCAACACAATCAATATGAACTAGCAGTAGAAACAATTGAACGTTTTCGTTGTTATCAACTGGTTCGATCTCTCTCCAATATTGAATTTTCAGTTCGGGATGAAATCGCTGAAGATGTTGAACTTTATCAACGCTTACAACGTCAGATGAACGCTCTCCATTTTCGTCGTCAATCTGATGAAATGAAACCGCTTAGTAGCTCTGGTTTAAACCTGAATAGTCATGCGGGATTACAAGTAGAAGCCACTGCATTAACGGTGTTAGAAACAGAAACCCAAAAGATTTGGCAAAGACTACGAGATAGCGCTCCTGCCTTAGCAGCAAGACTGCGAGTGATTCCTCTCACTTTTGCTGAGATTCAATGTTTATCTGCTGATAAAAATACAGCGATTTTAAGCTTTTTTATTAGTGAGTCAGAGCTTGATATTTTTGTGATTGACTCCCATCAAGTGCGCTTACATTGTTGTTTAGAAGCGGAAATTAAAACGTTCAAAACTTGGTTAAAAGAAGCGTGGTTTACGCCCTGTGTTAAAAAACCGCTACAATGGCGCGATCAAATGGGTGAAGTGTTACTGCAACTGGCTCAACGGTTAAATCTCAGCCAGCTTGTGTCTGATTATCTCCAAGAAATTCAAGAATTAATTATTATCCCTGATTGGAATTTACATTGGTTACCCTTTGCTGCTTTACCGATACTGATTGATGATCAACCTGAATATTTGGGAGATCGTTTTCATTTACGAATGATTCCTAATTGTCAATCTTTATATTTTCGTTCCTCTCAAGAACCCATTAATTCACCGATTTTAGGAATTGTTGAAGATCCAACTCAAAGCAATATTTTAAATCAATATCTTGGTCAAAAAATTGCTCAAATTCAAGATGAAAAAGCCACTCATTATTTAAAGTCAGATCAGGTAAGCGTGAGTCAATTTAAAGCTTTGATTCAACAAGTTCATAGTCTGTGTGCTAGTCAGCCTATTCAATTTAACTTACAAAACTTGAGCAAAACTCAATGGCATTTTTTGAATGAATCTTGTCCCTTAGAAAAAGTCATGGGCTGGGACTTTTCTCATTTGTCTGAGTTGTTTTTATCTCACTGCCAAATACAGTTCGCTGATGGGTCTTTACTGACTGTTCCCATTCACCCCATGGCTCATTTACTATACTGTGGTAGCCAAACAGTGATCAGCCCTCTCTGGCAAATTGATGCAATTGCTAATGTAATTTTTAGTCTACTATTTTATAAAAATAGACAAACTATTGCTTTAGAATTGGCATTTCAATCGGCTCAAAATCAACTGCGAAATCTGACTCTAGAAGCATTCAAAACAGACTTTCAGCAGGAATTAGAAGAATTTATATTGACTCATCAAAGTGAAGAAAATCAACAACAAGTGAATGATTTAAGGACAGCGATCACTTTGTTATCGCAAAAATATCATCCTTTTGCAAATCCTTACTATTGGGCAGGCTACATCTTACAAGGCTAAGTTGAGACGGGTTGGGGATTCTGTCACTCTCACTGAGATCGTCCACCCCTTGAATTCTTCAAATTAGCTTCAGGTATGCCCTGACTTTTGAGAAAAAGCTACAAAATGATAATGTAGATGACACATCACTCAAAGATTGAATTCAATTTTAGCAACATTATTGTTACCGAATCAGCTTCTAATTTGTTATAAACAAGGATAGCATTTAATCAAAAATTATGTTAAAGTTCCAGTGTTGAGAATAAGGTTCCCAAATCTCGGATTTTGGGAAATACTCTCTACCATTAGGGTGCTTTTCAAGATAGCTTGCTCAATAAGCAAGGTCAACAGTAGCAGGGGCTGCTTGAAAAGCAATGTCCCTGTTACTATTGCAGAATAGTATTTGCCTTGATATACTCTCTGGATGACGGCTATAATCCCTGGTAATGCCGATGTAGCTCAGGGGTAGAGCAATCGCTTCGTAAGCGATCGGTCAAGGGTTCAAATCCCTTCATCGGCTTAGCGTATACAGTCTATTCCCACCTGTTTGAGGCGTATTTGAGGAGAATTTTGATCACAAGTTGGAGATGATCACCTGTGATTGGTTCTCGATGTAAGCCTTGCTATACCGTTATCGAGTAGCTCCAGCCATGTAGTCATCCTCATGGTAGAATATGCCTTGTAGCCGCCACTTCAGGCTACGCTCTACTCAGTTTTACTACCCATTTACTACCCGCTTGAACCATGACGAGGCAACACAGTCAGAACTCTCGGAATCTTGTTGGCATTAACATTGACTCAAGAAACAACATCCGTCTACAGTTTCCAGCCGCAATCAGTGAACGGATGGGGAAGGGGAAGAGACAAACCTATTGCAGTCTTGGCAGAAAGGACACTCCTGAGAACCGGGTTTATGCCAATGTGATCGCCTCGAGAATCAATGCAGACATTCAGCATCCTGAGACGCTGTTCGATGTCTCACTAGAGAAGTATTTAGGAGTGAAGACAAGCAAGCCTGATGTTGAGGAAACCGTACTGACGATTGGAGAACTATGGGAGTTGTTCATTCCTTATCACTTGTCAGGAAAGAAAGAATCGACTAAGTTCAATTACTCAACCCACTATCAGTCCAAGGTCAAGCCCTTCTGGAATTACCCCGTTAATCAGGAGACAGCCAACCTCATCCGGCAATCCTTTCTTGAGGTCAGCAGCGAGACTTGTCAACGGACTTTGCAGGTTTTAAAAAACGCCTATGACTGGGCGATTAGACAGGGGAAAGTCACAGCAAAAGTTAACCCTTTTCTAGGGATTGCTAAAGAGTTAAAACCTCAGAGACGGGTGAGTATTCTAACAGGAGTCCCCCCTAAATATGTCGCCTATTCTCCAGAAGAAACACAGATTATCTTAAGGGAATTTCAAGTAGACCCTGATGCCTGTTATTACTACAACTGCATCCGGTTTCTTTTCTCAACCGGATGTCGAACAGGTGAAGCTTTAGCCTTAACCTGGAGAGATATTGATTTAGTTCGAGGGGAGATATATTTCAATAAATCCTACGATGAACGATGGGGTGTCATTGGACGTTCCAAAAACAATAAAACTCGCGCCTTTCCTATGAATAACAACTTATTTGACTGGCTTACCTCAATCAAGCCAGAAAGACTTGAGCCAAACGATATCTGCTTTCCAGGTTACAAGTCTCAGTACATCAAGCACACAAAGCTATGGTCAGTTTGGGGACAAAAAGCTAACGAGAAAAGCCGGATAAAAGGGGTTGTATTCAGACTGGCAAGAGAAGGCTTAATTTTTGATTACTTACCGCCTTATCATACCCGTCACACCTTTATCAACTATTGTCTTGAGCATCAAGTAGACTCAATCACAATTGCAGAGTGGTGTGACAACTCTGATGCCATTATTCAAAAGGTTTACCGTTCTAAGCAGCGAAATATTGACATCAACCATCAAATGCCATCCTTTTAGAGTAAGGCTTGTAGAGGTTTACCTTCAACAGACGGATTAATGTCTATACAATTGTCTATTACTGCATATACAACAATTAAGATATCCAATCCTCACTAACTCTTTGAGCCTGCAAGTATTCTCGTTTCAATCGATAGGATGCTTTAGACCAGTAACCCGTCTCTTTTGTGTGAAACTGTGGCAACCGTTCTAGATAATCCCGGTCAATTAGCTCAGCAATTAATCGACGGATAGAGGTGGGTGTTTCTCCGACAGAATAAAGACTACTGAGAATAAAGGTAGTGTCACTAAACGTATTCTCAATATAAACCAGTAATCCATAAGCACCGAAAGATAATTCTATGGGTTTCATGAGGGTTTATCCTGTCCTTTTTTAGAATGTTGACGACGGTAAAGTCTTCGGTCAATGATTTCATCAAAGTAGCCTTTACGACTGACAAACTGAGCATAGCGTCTGGCGGCTGCAGGACTGTATTCAAGCATTAATTCGTACTGTTTTTGCTGTCCTGGATTCATACTCGTTTCTTGGTGTTACTGTGTCCTACCAAATAAACTTCACCATTAGAAAAAATCTGATAATGTTCTGGTTCTACCCGTTCTATAATTCCATACCAACCCCTTCCTTCATTGTCGATAAACTCCACTTCATCTCCTTTCTTGAGTAATGAGGAATGACTGTTATAAATACGTCCCCTTTTTCTAATGATTTTGCCCTTCTCTTCTAGTGTCTTCAGATGAGCCTTAACAGCATCAGGGTCAGAGAAGTGGGAGAGGATGTCTTTCTCTTGGACAAAGCGGGGTGTTGAAAGTGAGTCCATAAACCCTTCAGAGAGTTTCAACGCTACATCCCTTAGCGTGCAAGGGTTACAGCCTTCGTTGAAAATTGAAAGTTCATCTTTTTCAAAATCTCTATTAGAATTACCCGTAACACCCGTAACAGGTTCAGGCAACTCCTTACCAGACAAGGGTTTGAGTGTGTTACTCGTACCCGTAACAGCACCCGTAACACCCGTAACACCCGTAACAAACTCTTCTTCCTTTTCTTTGACATAGCCTTTACCTAACTCTCCATTTATTCGGATTGTTTTTAACTCCCAACCGAGACGGGTCATGGCGTAGCGGATATCTTTTGAAGCTTGATTGCTGAGTCTGGAGTCTCTAGCATCAACTCCCATCCACCTCAACACCTCTTTCGTCAGAACCCGGTCTTTACCTTCTAGGAATTCTTCTAGGGCTTCATCAAATGGCTTGGTTTCTCTGAATTCTTCATTGGCTTGACTGGAAAGGGTTCTCTCTTCTGGAGTGAGATACCATTGCTCACCATTGAGATAAGCTGTTAGGGCTGCACCCCAAATGCGATCGCGTTCCTGAACGAGCTGTTCAATCGGGATGTCTTGTTGAACCGGAATCACCCAAAATCGCCTGTCTCCTGTTGGGTCTTTGAGCAGATATTTCTCGTTGGTTGACCCCGTGATGACACAACGCCGTTTGAATTTTCGGGTGAATCGACCATAAGGGGGACGGATAAAGTCGGTCATGCCTGAAAGGAAGTTCTTGACCGCTTCACAAGATGAACGAGAAGTGATGTTCTCAATCTCACTCCATTCATGCCACCAAGCCATGTAGAGTTTGAGTTTTTCGTCTTTCTGAGCAACCCCTCCCATGTCGTCACAGAAGTAGTCCTCACCCGCTAAAACCTTGAGAAAGGTTGACTTACCGATTCCTTGCTTTTTGCTGTAGAGGACAAGGGCTGTGTCAAACTTGCATCCCGGTTCATAAATCCGAGCGATTGCACCAATGAGGGTTTTCCTGAGGTAAACCTGATAAATCGGGTCAGAAACTCCAAAGTAGCGCTCGGCTAAGTTATCCAGAACGGAAGTATCGCTGTATTTTGCCTGACAGAGTTCCATATAATCCTTGAGGGGGTTATAACTGTTCTCTTTGGCAACTTTGGTGATGACGGAATAGAGGTCATGGTCATTGACTTTCAGAGACAGAGAAAACTGCATCTCTAATTCCAGTCTTAGCCCGTCCATTTCAGCGGGTTCACCATCCAACTCAATCTGATCAAACACCTCATTGAACTTAATCCGGTCTCCGATAACCGCCTTGGTCTCTTCATAAGCCTCAACTAGGGGTAACTTTTTCCCTTCTGGCTTGGTAACAGCCGCTTGTTCTTTAACTCGTTTAACAGCTTGTGCCGCCCGGATAATCTCAGTTTCCAAATCCACATCCGGGCAGGCTTCTAACCAATCAGCAATATCCCCTTTCTCTGGCATCTCTGACCACAGCTCACGGGGGTTGATTTGCAGATAGGATAGTTTGGCTTTCATTGCCCCTAGACAGACTTTCTCAGCCTTCTGATAGCCTGTTTGGTCATGGTCAGGGAAGTAAATCAACCCCTTAGCCCCGGTATCTTTAAGCTGTTTTAGGGTGACGGCAATATCTGACTCAACGCCCCAATTACTGGCTTGCCAAGTGATGGCAACATACTGCTGTTGGCGGGTTACCTCAACACATTTCTCACCCTCAACCGCTAACACCCACTTCTCAGAACAATGTTTCAGGGCCTCCTGGAGACGATAAGCCGTCCACTGACTGCGGTCTTTCCCTAATCCGTTTTTCCATTGGTTGCCCTGTTTGTGCTGGGGTAGGATGCCGTTTTTAACCTTTTGCCATTGCCCGTCTACAAACTCCTCACGCCGCTTCATCCGGCAATTGTCACCATAGTTGTAATAGAGGGTGCGTTCTGTGTCTGACTTGGGTTCAATCTCAGCTCCTATCTCTGGCACACTCAGCAACCGAGTCAACTGCATCGAGTCATCCTTGACATAGCCATTCTTTTGTTTGATCTCTTCCCAAAACTGCTCGTTGTGTTCCCGAGTGACATAGATGGTGTGTCCTTCCTTGTCGGTCTTGTTAATGGCAACCCATCCATTAGCGGGGGGATTCTTTCGACGGCAGACACTAGCTGTTTCTCCTAAGACGTAGCACCAATCGGGCTTTTTGCAATGGATGCAAGGCTTAGACTTACTGACATATCTCATTTCCCCGTATAATGTTGAAGAGTTGTTCACGGCTCGACTGTGTAGCAAATTACTGTTAGTTTGTGTCATAATAAAGAGAATAAATTGGTTAAGTTTTGACAGTTTTGTTAAGGCTTCCTTTAATCTCAACAGCCGAAAGTTAGTGTGAGAAATTGAGAGCTTTGAGCGCTGATTATAGGCAAAGA